>Ga0265318_10000389_pt1 | contig 34282 bp, 28 predicted proteins | sample 4821metaG_FD_192431 | JGI IMG/M metagenome (GOLD analysis project Ga0265318, IMG submission 192431) | Rhizosphere microbial communities from Carex aquatilis grown in University of Washington, Seatle, WA, United States - 4-8-21 metaG | ecosystem: Host-associated > Plants > Roots > Rhizosphere >... | reverse complement strand
CAGCGATTGCAGCAGGTCGCCGGCGGTCTGGATGCCTGACTCCTGGATCGTGGTCTGATCGACGGTCGTGACCGGACTGGCAGTCGCTTCATCGACCGGGCGCCGGATGCGGCTGCCGGTGACGACGACCTCCTGAAGTTCGGGCGAGGCGCTGGTATCCGCGGTCGTTTGCGCCTGCGCGGGATCGCCGTGCCCGATACCGCTGACGGCGGCGCCGGAGGCCATCGCGAGGCGTACCGCATTGCGCAGCACGGACGGAAGCTCTGGATTGCGTTCCGGTGAACTCTGCATGGAGCGTCTCCCCATTTGACGATCCGCGTACGCGCTGCAATAGCGTTGAGAGACCTGCAGCGGCGCGAATGCACGCGTTGAGTAACTACAAGCAGTCGGCGCTCGCGGGCGAGAGGCTGTCCCCGGCTTGAGTCGCGATCGACACTGCTCCCCTGACTATGGTCCAAGCATCAAACATTTCTGATCGCGGCACAATATGTTGCAATGGTGCAACGATTCCATCGTTGAACCAGATTGGTGCGCTGGCGGAGATTCGGGGATCAGCATTAATCCCTCACGTGCTTCAATATCAGGGATCGCTCGATGGCACCGGCGAGGCGGGCGCGAGGCTGTATCGGATTCGCTACAAATGTGCCTGGCAGTGCAGCCACGCCAACGGCAGGCGGGGGTCTGCCCAAAGCGCGGCGCTCCGGCAAGATGCGACTGCGACACCGGGCACACGCGGAACAAACCTCGCTGCTAGAGTCTTGCCCCCGCCGGCCAGGAGCCGAGGTCCGACCAGTGCCGACATCCCGGAAGTTCATCGAAATCTATCCGCTGATTCCGGTCTCGCTCTCGAGACTGCCGGAGCTCGCCGGCAATCTGTTCTTCAGCTGGCACCGCCCGACGCGCTCCCTGTTCGAGGATCTGGATCCCGAACTCTGGAGCCAGACCAGCGGCAATCCGAAACTGCTGCTGCGGTGCGTGAACCAGGCGCAGCTCGAACGCGCGGCCGCCGATCCGGCCTACCAGGAACGCTACCGTCAGGTCACGGAAATTTTCGATGCGTACCTCGCGGCGCCGGCGTCGCAGGGCGATGAGCCGCTGATCGCGTATTTCTGCGCCGAGTACGGCTTCCACGAGAGCTTTCCGATCTATTCAGGGGGTCTGGGTATTCTGGCCGGGGATCACTGCAAGGCGGCCAGTGACGAGCGACTCAATTTCATCGCCGTTGGACTGCTGTACACGCGCGGCTACTTCATCCAGTCGGTCGACAGCGACGGCGTCCAGCACGCGAATTACAATGAGACCGATCCGCGCGACCTGCCCGTCGAACCGGCCCTTGACGCCGACGGACGCTGGGTCACCGTGTCGGTACGCATAGCCTCCCGCGATGTCTACGCGCGTCTGTGGGTCGCGCGCGTAGGCCGGGTCGCGGTCTATCTGCTGGACACCAACTGTCCGGAGAACGTGCCCGAGGACCGTGAGATCACGCACCGCCTCTATGGCGGGGACGAGCCGGTCCGCATCCGCCAGGAGATGATCCTCGGGCTCGGCGGCGTGCGCGCATTGCGTGCGCTGGGGCTGCAGCCCGCGGTCTGGCACATGAACGAGGGCCACGCCGCCTTCCTGATCCTCGAGCGGGTGCGTGAAGGCCTTGCGGCAGGCCTCGCCTTCGAAGCCGCCCTCGAGGCGGCCGCCACCCAGTGCGTGTTCACGACCCACACCCCGGTTGCGGCTGGCCATGACGCTTTCGACGTCGGCCTGTTCGGATCCTGCTTCGCCGGCTACGCGGCCGAGTTGGGCGTGACGCCCGAGCGGCTGCTGGACCTCGGCCGCACGGCCGAAGCACCCCACCGGTTCAACATGACGCGTCTCGCGCTCAATGGCGCCCGGCGCATCAATGGGGTGAGCCGCATTCATGGTGCGGTTTCGGCGCGACTGTGCGCCGATTACTGGCCCGAAGTGACGCCCACGGAGAATCCCGTTGGCTACGTGACCAATGGCGTGCACGTGCCGACGTTCCTGGCGCAGGCCTGGGTGCGCTTCCTGGATACCCAGCTGGGTCCTGACTGGCGCGAGCGTCTGTCGGAGCGCGAGCGCTGGCGCGCGCTCGAGCAGGTGCCTGACGAGGCGTACTGGGACAACGCGCAGCGCGTGAAGGCGCGCATGCTCGAGGGCGTGCGTACGCGGCTGAACCGCGAATACGCGAGCAAGGGTCTGAACCCTGCGCAGCTGCGCCACATCACGCGATTGCTCGATCCGGAGCGCCCCGACGTCCTGACCCTGGGCTTCGCGCGCCGGTTTGCGACCTACAAGCGCGCGGCGCTGCTGCTGCGCGACCGGGCGCGGCTGTCGCGGCTGGTGCACGCGGCCGCGCGGCCGGTACTGTTCCTGTTCGCCGGCAAGGCCCACCCGGCCGATCATCCCGGCCAGCAGCTGGTGCGCGAGATCAAGCAGCTCATGCTGGCGCCGGAGTTCGCCGGTCACGTGGTGTTCCTCGAGGACTACGACCTGCGGCTCGCGCGCTGGCTCGTGACGGGCGTCGACGTCTGGCTCAACAACCCGGTCGCCCCGCTCGAGGCGAGCGGCACCTCCGGCATCAAGGCGGCGGTGAACGGGCGGCTCAATCTCAGCATCCTGGATGGCTGGTGGGCGGAAGGTTTCGAGCGCGACAACGGCTGGGGCATCGCCGGCGCGGACGTGCAGGACGAAGGCCGGCGCGACCTGCTCGATGCCGCGGCGATCTATGACGCGCTGGAGGAGGAAGTCGTGCCGCTCTATTACGCGCGCAACGGCACAGGGTATTCGCGGGAATGGGTGCGCCGCTGCAAGCGCGCAATGATGACGGTGATTCCGGATTTCAACATGGGCCGCGTGGTCCGCGACTACGCGAGCGGCCTGTATTATCCGGCCGCTCGGCATTACGAGCGGCTGATGCGCGACGGACCGGCAGCCGTCGAAGCCTTCGCCGCCTGGAAGCGACGCGTGCGCGCTGCCTGGAACGAAGTCAGCCTGCGCGCCCGCTCTGACGCGCCGCGTGAGCTGCAACGCGCAGGGCTGCTCAGGCTATCGGTGGCAGCAGGGCTCGGCACGCTCGACAGTGCCGACGTGCTGGTGGAGTTCGTCGGCCAGCGCGTGCTGCCGCGCTCGCGCAGCGCGCCGCCGGCGCTGTCCTCATTCCGCGGCCAGGGAGATGATGCGTGGCGCGCGCTGTTGCGGCCCACCGGGGAGCGCGAGCCGGACGGCGCGCTGGTCTATGCACTCGAGGCGGTGCCGCCCGACAGCGGCCAGTTCGCCTACGAGATCCGTATCTACCCGTGGCACGAGCTGCTCGCGCATCCGCTCGAGATGGGGCTGTTGCGGCGGCTCTAGGCCGGCACCCAGATCAGCCCCGCGAGCGGTGGCAGCGTCAGGACGATCGAGCACGGCTGGCCGTGCCATGGAATCTGCTGCGCCTCGATGGCCGGTGTATTGCCGAGGTTGCTGCCGCCGTAGTACGTGGAATCGGAGTTGAAGACCTCGCGGTACCACCCGGCGCGTGGCACCCCGATGCGGTAGTGATAGCGTGGCACAGGCGTGAAGTTCAGCGCCACGATCGCGCAGCGCAGACCGTCGAACCGTGCGTAGCTGAGCGTCGACCCGGCAGCGTCGTTCACCTCGAGCCAGCAGAAGCCCTGCGGTTCGAACTCGAAGCGGTGCAGCGCGGACTCGCTCGAGTACAGCCGATTCAGGTCGGCGACCGCGCGTTGCACGCCCGCGTGCATCGGATCCTCCGTCAGGTGCCAGGGCAGGCTGTCGCGGAAGTTCCATTCCCCTGGCTGGCCGAACTCTCCGCCCATGAACAGCAGCTTCTTGCCGGGAAAGGTCCACATGTAGCTGAACATGAGCCGCAGGTTCGCGAACTGCTGCCAGCGGTCCCCTGGCATGCGCCCGAGCAGCGAACGCTTGAGGTGCACGACCTCGTCGTGCGAGAGCGGCAGGATGAAGTTCTCGCTGTACGCGTACATCATCCCGAAGGTCAGCTTGTTGTGGTGATGCAGCCGGTAGATCGGGTCTTCCTTGAAGTAGGCCAGCGTGTCGTGCATCCACCCCATGTTCCACTTCATGCTGAAGCCGAGGCCCCCGACGTCGGTCGGTCGGCTCACCATCGCCCAGTCCGTGGATTCCTCGGCCATCACGACCGTTCCCGGGTTGCGACCGTGCGTGCTGGCATTGAGCGCGCGCAGGAAGTCGATCGCCTCGAGGTTGTGACTGCCCCCGTAGCGGTTCGGCACGAAATCCCCGTGGCGCCCGAAGTCCAGGTACAGCATCGAGGCGACCGCATCCACGCGCAGTCCGTCGAAATGGAACTCCTCCAGCCAGTAGTTCGCACTCGAGATCAGGAACGAGCGCACCTCGTTACGCTCGTAGTTGAACACCAGCGTGCCCCAATCGCGGTGCTCGGCCTTGCGCGGATCGTGGTACTCGTAGAGCGCGGTCCCGTCGAAGTTCGCGAGTGCGTGCGCGTCGCGCGGAAAGTGCGCCGGGACCCAGTCCAGCAGCACGCCAATCCCAGAGCTGTGGCAGTGATCGACCAGGTAGCGCAGCGCGTCAGGGGTGCCGAAACGGCTGGTTGGCGCGAAGTAGCCCGTCGTCTGGTAGCCCCAGGAATCGTCCAGCGGGTGCTCGGTGATCGGCATCAGCTCGACATGCGTGAACCCGAGCCGCTGCACGTACGCCACCAGTTCGTGCGCCAGCTCCCGATAGTCCAGCATCCGGCCATCCGCGTGCCGGCGCCAGGAGCCGGCGTGCACCTCGTAGATGCTCAAGGGTGCGTGCAGCCAGTCCAGCTGCCGCCGCCGCTCCATCCACTGCGTGTCTGCCCAGGCGTAGGTGCTGTGCGCGACGATCGAGGCGGTAGCCGGCCGCAGCTCGGTCGCGCGGGCATAGGGATCGGACTTCAGGAATACGGCACCGGTGCCGCGCGCGCGCAGCTCGAACTTGTAGATCTCGCCCGGTCCGAGACCCGGCAGAAACAGCTCCCACACCCCCGTCCCGCCGAGCACTCGCATCGGGCAGCGCCGGCCGTCCCATTGGCAGAAGGGACCCACCACGCTGACCCGCTCGGCATTGGGGGCCCAGACGGCGAATCGAACGCCGGCGAAGCCGTCGATGGACATTGCGTGGGCGCCCAGGAAGCTCCACGCGCTCGCGTGGGTGCCGGCGCCGAAGGCCGCCAGGTCGGCCGGGTCGATCGCCGGCGCGAACCCGTACGGGTCGATCTGCTCGCGCAGCGCGCCGCCTTCGTCGATCCAGGACAGCCGGCAATGGGCTGGCAGGTCCGGCCCGACCCCCGCCCAGGCGAACACGTCGGTGCCGCGGATGCGCCGCATCTCGTGCCGGCGCTCCAGGCGCGCAAGCCGCGCCCCCGGCAGGCAGGCAAGCACCATGGATTGCCCGTCGATGTCGTGACGGCCGAGCACCTGGTGCGGATCGTGATGACGTCCGGCGCCGATGCGCTGCAGGTCGTCGGCGAGTTCGCGCAGGCGCTCCGCTACCTTGTTCATCTGTGCCGGAAATCTGGTGAGGATTTAATTGTGATCTGGTAAAGATGAGGCTTCATGGCACGGTACTATACTGGCAAGGTAACGTCATAAGCCGCACCTCATGGCGAAGCAGCAACCCCGAGCCTCTTCCGCGCGCTACGTCAGCCGACTGACCAGCGGAGCGCTGGCCGTGGTCATGGCCGGCGGTCGCGGCGAGCGCCTGCGAGCGCTGACCGAGCAGCGCTGCAAGCCGGCGACCCCGTTCGGCGGCAAGTTCCGCATCATCGACTTCGTGCTCTCCAACTGCGTGAATTCGGGGATCCGCCAGATCTATCTGATGACTCAGTACAAGGGTCAGTCGCTGATTCAGCACGTGCAGCGCGGCTGGAGCTACCTGCGCGGCGAATTCGGCGAGTTCATCGACGTGGTGCCGGCGCAGCAGCAGGTCGGCAAGCACTGGTACCGCGGCACCGCCGATTGCGTATACCAGAACCTGGATCTGATCCGCGCCTGCCGGCCCAAGCACGTTCTGGTGCTCGCCGGCGATCACATCTACAAGATGGACTACGGTCCGATGATCGCCTACCACGTCGAGAAGGGTGCGGACATCACGGTCGGCGTGGTCGAGGTGCCGCGCGCGCGCGCGAGCGAATTCGGCGTGCTGTCGGTGACCGAATGGAACCGGGTCACGCGCTTCACCGAGAAGCCGGCTGAACCCGATGCGATTCCCGGCCGTCCCACTGTCGCCCTGGCCTCGATGGGCATCTACATCTTCAACGCCCGGCTGCTCGAGAAGCTCCTGATCGCGGACGCCGCCGACCCGGAATCCGCGCATGATTTCGGCAAGAACGTGATCCCGGCGGCGATCGATGCGCTGCAGGTCGTGGCCTATCCCTTCACCGACGTCAAGACGCGGGCGCAGAACTACTGGCGCGATGTCGGAACGGTCGATGCGTTCTACGATGCGAACATCGAGCTCGTGCATGTGGCACCCGAGCTGAACCTGTATGACGAGGAATGGCCGATCTGGACCTATCAGCTGCACCAGCCGCCGGCGAAGTTCGTGCTGGACGAGGATGGCAGGCGCGGTATCGCGGTGAACTCGATGATCTCCGGCGGTTGCATCATCTCTGGCGCGTACGTAAACCAGTCGCTGCTGTTCTCGGCGGTAAGGGTCGATGAGCGCTCGAACATCTTCCGCTCGGTGGTGCTGCCAAACGTCAAGATCGGCAGTGGTTGCACGGTCGCGCACGCGATCCTCGACGAGGGCTGCGAGGTGCCATCCGGCACGCAGATCGGCGTCGATCGCGTCGCCGATGCGCAGCGCTTCCACGTGACCGACAACGGCATCGTGCTCGTGACCCCCGAGATGCTCGCGAAGCCTGCTCCCAGGGGCGTATGAGCAGCGGACGGTTTCCGGTCGTGCTGCTGTGGCACATGCATCAGCCGCAGTACCGTGACGCGCTCAGCGGCGTCAGCATCCTGCCCTGGACCTACCTGCACGCGATCAAGGATTACGTCGACATGGCCGCACACCTGGAAGCCAATCCGGGTGCACGGGCCGTGGTCAATTTCACCCCGGTGCTGATCGAGCAGCTGGAGGACCTGAGCCGCCGGGTACAGCAGCACCTGTTGCATGGCGCGGACCTGCCGGACCCGGTGCTCGCTTCGCTTGGGCCCGCCGGACTGCCGGCCGACCCGGCAGGGCGGCTAGGGCTGCTGCAGGCCCTGCTGCGGGCGAATCGCGTGAACCTGATCGAGCGCTATCCGGACTACCGGCGCCTGGCCGATCTCGCAGCCGCGCTTGGAACGCCTGAGACCATCGGCTACGCCAACGATCAGTACTTGCGCGACCTCGCGGTCTGGTTCCACGTCGCGTGGCTCGGCGAGACCGTCAAGCGCGAAGATGCGCGCGTCGCGCGCCTGATCGGGCGCGGTCGCGCGTTCGAGCCCGAGGATTGCCGCAATCTGCTCGAGCTGATAGGGGAACTGCTCGGCGGCGTGCTGCCGCGCTACCGCCGGCTGATGGAACGCGGCCAGGTCGAGCTGTCCGCTTCGCCCTACGGCCACCCGATCCTGCCGCTGCTGATCGACTTCCGGTCCGCGCGCGAATCCTCCCCCGACGCGCCGCTGCCGCGCGAGCCGGCCTATCCCGGCGGCGCGGACCGAGCCGGTTGGCACCTGGAGGAATCAGGTGCCGTGTTCACGCGCGTGTTCGGGAGCCCCGCGCAGGGATGCTGGCCCTCGGAGGGCGCGATCAGCGCGCCGGCACTCGCGCTGATCGAGCAGCACGGCGTACGCTGGGCTGCGACCAGCGAGAGCGTGCTGCGCGGCTGCCTCGAGGAGCGAGGTGAGCTGGTCGCGGCGACCGAGGAATCGCCGGTGACGCGACTGTACCGCCAGCCGGGTCACGAGCTCACTCTGCTGTTCCGGCACGACGAGCTGTCCGACCTGATCGGCTTCACCTATTCGAAATGGCACGGCGATGATGCCGTGCGCCACTTCGTCGAGCAGCTCGAACACCTCGCGCGGCGCGAGAGCCCGGACGGCACGCGCCTGGTGCTGATCGCGCTCGATGGCGAGAACGCCTGGGAGTACTACCCGTTCAACGGCTTCTATTTCCTGCAGGGGCTGTACCGCGCATTGGCCGACCATCCGCTGCTCGAGCTCACGACGCCGTCGGAATTCCTGAAGCGCACGCCGGCGGCGAGCGCGCTGCCGCGGGTCGTGGCCGGCAGCTGGGTGCACGGCACGCTCTCGACGTGGATCGGCGATCCGGACAAGAACCGGGGCTGGGACCTGCTGGTCGAAGCGAAGCAGGCCTGCGACCGGGTGCTGGCCGCCGGTACGGTGACTCCCGAACACCGACGCCAGATCGAGCACCAGCTGGCGCTGTGCGAGAGCTCGGACTGGTTCTGGTGGTTCGGCGATTACAATCCGTACGAGGCGGTGCGCGACTTCGATGCGCTGTTCCGCCACCAGCTCACCTGCCTGTACCAGCTGCTGCTGCTGCCCGTGCCCGCCAACCTCTCGCAGACGATCTCGGTCGGCCGCGGCATTCCCGAAGCCGGCGGCGTCATGCGGCGGGCGCAGGATTGAGCGCGCCCGGGAGTACCGTGCATGGAATCCGCGGCGAGCGTGGCGGCCAGCGGCTGCTCGACCGGCGCCGCAGCGGCGTGCTGCTGCACCCGACCTCGCTGCTGCAGGGTGCGGGCGGGCAGCAGCGCGGCGCGCTCGGCAGCGCGGCGCGCTCGTTCATCGACTGGCTGGCGCAAGCCGGCTTCTCGATCTGGCAGGTATTGCCGCTCGGGCCTCCGGGCCACGGCGGCTCGCCGTACTGGGCGCGATCGGATTTCGCCGGGCAGTCGGTACTGATCGATCGCAGCGAGCTGCCCGATGCGGGCGCACAGCGTGCGGACTATGAGGCATTCCGTGCCGCGAGTCGCGACTGGCTCGACGACTACGTGCTGTTCGAGGTTCTCGCCGAGCGCTTCCAGACCGCATGGTGGGAATGGCCGGAAGAATACCGGCTGCGCGATGCCGCGACGCTCGCGCAGGCGCTCGATGATTATCGCGGCGAACTCGAGTACCGGCGGGTCGAGCAGTGGTACTTCGACTGGCAGTGGCGGCAGCTGCGCAGCTACGCCAGCGCGCGTGGCGTGTACCTGTTCGGTGACCTGCCGATCTATGTCGCACCCGATTCGGTCGCGACCTGGTCGCAGCGCGAACAGTTCCAGCTCGACGCGGACGGGCGTCCCGCCGCGCTTGCCGGCGTGCCGCCGGACTATTTTTCCGCCGATGGGCAGCTCTGGGGCAACCCGCTGTACGACTGGGACCAGGCCCAACACGACCAGTTCGCGTTCTGGCGCATGCGCCTGGCGCGCGCGCTGCAGCGCTTCGACCTGGTGCGCATCGATCATTTTCGCGGCCTGGCGGCGTACTGGTCGGTGCCGGCCGGCGCCGCCACGGCACGCGAGGGGCGCTGGTGCACGGCCCCGGGTCGCGCGCTGTTCCGCGCGCTGGCGGCCGAGTTCCCGGAGCTGCCGCTGGTCGCAGAGGACCTCGGCGTGATCACCGCCGACGTCGATGAGCTGCGCAGCGCCTTCGGGCTGCCCGGCATGCGCGTGCTGCAGTTCGGATTCGACGGCTCGCCGGGCAATCCGCATCTGCCGCACAACTATGGACGCGACGTGGTCGCATACACCGGCACCCACGACAATGACACGTCGCCGGGCTGGTACCGCCAGCTTGGAGTCGAGGAACGCGCGCGCGTGAATTTCTACCTGCGCGCCGATCCGGGAAGCGTGCTCGAAGCGCTGCAGCGCGCTGCCTTGGGTTCGGTCGCGCAGCTGGTGATCGTCCCCGCGCAGGATGTGCTCGGCCTGGATTCCGAGGCGCGCCTGAACACTCCCGGCACGGTGGAAGGCAACTGGAGCTGGCGGCTGCACCCCGGCGCCCTCAGCCCGCAGCTCGCCATCGACTACGCAGCGCTCAACCGCGTGTACGGCCGAGCCCGGACGGCAGAAGGCGGATGAATCGACGGCGCTTTGCCCCACGCTGGCAGGTGGCCGCCGCGCTCTGGACCGCGCTGCTGTGCGGGTGCGCGACGCTGTTGCCGAAGCTGGAGGCGCCGCGGCTCACGCTGCTCGCGGTCAGTCTCGAGGCGGCCGGTCCGACGCAGCAACACCTGGTGCTGCGGCTGCACGCCGAGAATCCGAACGCGCGCACGATCGCCGTACAGGCCATCGAGATCACGCTCGAGCTCAGCGGTACGCGGGTGGCGCAGGGTGCGACGACGGCCGCCTTCAGCCTGCCGGCGCAGGGTGCCACCGACTTCGACGTCGATGTGACCGCCGACCTGAACGCGGCATTGCTGCTGGTCGCGGCAGCAATGAGCCATCACTCGGTGGATTATCGCCTGTACGGCAGCGCGCATCTGCGGGGCGGCCTGCTCTCGACGCTGCCCTTCGAGCAACGCGGCCGCGTGCGGCTCTAACTCTGCAGCAGGCGGTCGTAGGCCGCGACGTATTGCTGCACCTGCCGGCTCCACGAGAAATCCTGTGCCATGCCGTTCTGTACCAGGCGGTGCCACAGGCCGCGGTTCTCGAACCAGTCCAGTGCAGTTCCGATCGCCCAGTTCACCGCCTCCACGTTGTAGTCGTTGAATACGATACCGGTACCCAGGCCGGTCGCGACGTCGAAATGCTGCACCGAGTCGGCCAGGCCGCCGGTGCGCCGCACGATCGGCACGGTGCCATAGCGCAGGCTGTACATCTGGTTCAAGCCGCACGGCTCGTAGCGCGAGGGCATCAGGAACATATCGCTCGCCGCCTCGATCCAGTGCGCGAGCTCGTCGCTGTAGCCGCGATGGAAGTGCACGCGGCCCGGGAAGTTCTGCTGCAGCCCGGCGAAGAACTCCTCATAGGCCCATTCGCCGTTGCCGAGCACGACCAGGTTGAAGGGGCGTGCAGCCAGCATCCGTGGCAGGCTCTCATAGAGCAGATCGACACCCTTCTGCGCCGCCAGGCGGGTCACGATCCCGATCAGTGCGCCGCGCGCGCTGTGGTTCAGCCCGATGCGCTGCTGGAATTCCTGCTTGAGGCTTAGCTTGACGCCGAGCTGGTTGCTGCCGAAGGGTCGCGGCAGCCAGCGGTCGCGGCGCGGATCCCAGACGTCGTAGTCGACACCGTTCAGGATGCCGAGCAGCGAGTCCCCGCGCCCGCGCAGCAGCGCGTCGAGTCCCATGCCGTATTCCGGGCCCTGGATCTCGCGCGCGTAGGTCGGACTGACGGTCGTGATCAGGTCGGCCTGCTGCAGGCCGGTGCGCAGCAGGTTCACGCGGCCGGCCGTCAGGTCGCCGTGGTCGAGCAGGTGGGCCTGCGCGGGGCTGAGCAGTTCGGGAAGCGCGCTGGCGCCGATCACGCCCTGGTAGCCGATGTTGTGAATGGTCAGCACCGTGCGCGCCCGCCGGAACAGGCCGTCCCAGCCGTAGCTGGTGCGCCGGAGCAGTGGGCCGATCGCGGTATGCCAGTCATTGAAGTGCAGGATCTGAGGCGCGAACCCCATGCGCTGGCAGCACAGGAATGCCGCGTGCGTGAGCAGCAGGAAGCGCCGGTGCTCGTCCGGATCGCTGGTGTAAATTCCCGGCCGGTCATAACACGCGGGGCAGTCGATCAGGTAGATGAAGGCCTGGGAGCCGGGCAGGCGGGTCGTGAGTACCGAGAATTCGTAGCGGTGGCTGCCCAGGTACAGCGGCACGTTCTGCAGGAACTGCACCGGAAAGAGCTCCAGCTCCTCGCGCCTGATCGAGGCATAGGCCGGCACGAACAGCCGGATGTCGTGACCGTCGGCGTGCAGGTACTTGACGAGCGCCGCGGATACGTCGGCGAGCCCGCCCGCCTTCGCCAGTGGCGCGATCTCGGCGGTCGCAAAGCAGATCTTCAGGGGCATTGAGGAATCTTACCGCACCGCAGGAGCGGCTCTGGCGGCATCGGCCGGCGCTGCATGCGCCGCGGGCGTTCGCGACAGCCTATTATGATGCGCAAATGCGCACTCTGGCCGTCTACCTGATCCTGTTCGTATTGCTCGCCGTATCGATCGGCTTAGGGGTAGCCCTTTCCTACTGGCCGCACTGGTGCGCGGTACTGCGCTGGTGCGCCCCGGGCTGGCCGAGCGGCCACTGACCCTCACGCGCCCCAACTGGCCCCTTGGCTGGCTGGCGGCTCGGCGGGAGCGGCTCTCGAGCTGCTAAAATTGCCGATTGCCCCGTGGCGGCCAGCCCTCGAAGTGCCATGTCTCAGAGCCCGTACGAACAACTGGAACAGGAATGGCGCCGCCTGCACGCCTTCCATGGTGCGCTCGCGCTGCTGCGCTGGGATGCCGCGGTGATGATGCCGCGCGGCAGCGCCGAAATACGCGGCGAGCAGCTGGCCGCGCTCGAGACGGAATATCACGCGCTGCTCACGACGCCGAAGATCACGCGGCTGCTCGATCGCGCCCAGGCCAATGCGCAGGCAATGGAGGACTGGCAGCTGGCGAACCTGCGCGAGATGCGGCGCGCGCGCGATCATGCGATCGCGACGCCTGTGAGCCTGATCTCGCGCCTGGCGCGGGCAACCTCGAGGGCCGAAGTGCTATGGGCCGAGGCCCGGCGGCAAAACAATTTCGAGCTCTTCGCCCCCTGTCTCGAGGAGGTGGTGCGGCTGGTACGCGACAAGGCCGCGCTGCTCGGCCAGGCGCTCGGAATGCCGCCCTACGATGCGTTGATCGACGAATTCTCCCCAGGCGTGGCCACTCCTGATATCGAGGCAATCTTCAAGGCGCTCTCGCGCCGGCTGCCCGGGCTGATCCGCGAGACGCTGACGCTGCAGGAGCAGCGGCCGTCGCTGCCGATCACGGGCAAGTTCAGTTCGGGGCGGCAGCGTGCACTCGTGGTCGAGGTCATGCGGACCATCGGTTTCCCGTTCGATCGCGGCCGGCTCGACGAGAGCGAGCACCCGTTCACCGAGGGCGTTCCCGGCGACATCCGCGTGACCACGCGTTTCGACGCCGCCGATCCGTTCCCGGGCCTGCTGGGCGCGCTGCACGAGACCGGACACGCGATGTACGACCTCGGACTGCCGCAGCGCTGGCGCGACCAGCCGGTAGGCCGTGACCGCGGCATGGCGCTCGAGGAGAGCCAGTCGCTGCTGCTCGAGATGATCATCGGGCGCAGCCGCGCGTTCGTACAGTTCCTGCGGCCGCTGTTCGAAAAACACTTCGCTGTGACCGGGCCGGAATGGGAGGCGGAGAACGTCTACCGGCGTCTCACGCACGTGCGGCGCAGTCTGATCCGCGTCGATGCCGACGAGCTGACCTATCCGTTGCACGTGCTGCTGCGCTTCGAGCTCGAGAAGCGACTGCTGTCGGGCGAGCTGGCCGTGCGCGACCTGCCGGCAGCCTGGGATGCCGGCATGGAGCAGCGCCTCGAGGTCAGGCCGGGAGGGGCCGCGGAGGGATGTCTGCAGGACATCCACTGGGCACTCGGATCCTTCGGCTACTTTCCTTCGTACGTGCTCGGCGGCGTGATCGCAGCCCAGCTGTGGGAGAGTCTGCGCGGGGCGCTGCCGGATCTGGAATCGCAGATCGGGCGCGGGGAATTCGAGGGCCTGTTCGGCTGGTTGCGCGAGAATGTCCATGGCCTCGGTGCCAAGGTCACGGTAAAGGAGCTGATGAAGAAGGCCACCGGGCAGCCGCTGTCGGCGGCCGCACTGCTGCGCTATCTGGAGCACAAGTACCTGGAGCAGCCGGCATGAGCGCGACCTCATCGACGCTGCGGCGCCTCGGCGCCCGCCTGCGCTCCCTGGCCGGCAAGGCGATCGCGGACTACCGCATGATCGAGGCGGGCGATCGCGTGATGGTGTGCCTCTCGGGCGGAAAGGATTCCTACACACTGCTGGATGTGCTGCTGTCCCTGCAGCGCAGCGCGCCGGTCCGGTTCGACTTGCTGGCGGTCAATCTCGACCAGAAGCAACCGGGTTTCCCGGCGCAGGTACTGCCCGAGTATCTGGCTCGCCTCGGCGTGCCCTTCCAGATCATCGAGCAGGACACCTACCGCGTGGTCAAGCGGGTGGTGCCGGAGGGGCGCACGATGTGCGGCCTGTGCTCGCGGCTGCGCCGGGGCGCGCTTTACCACTTCGCCGCGCAGAACGGTATCACCAAGATCGCGCTTGGACACCACCGCGACGACATCGTCGAGACGCTGTTTCTGAACCTGTTCCACGGCGGACGCCTGAAGGCGATGGCACCGAAACTGCGTTCGGAGAACGGCCGCCACATCGTGATCCGGCCGCTCGCCTATGTCGCGGAGCGCGACATCGAGCGCTACGCCCGCGGGAAGCAGTTTCCGCTGATTCCGTGCACGCTGTGCGGCTCGCAGCCGACCCTGCAGCGCGTGGCCATCAAGCAGATGCTGCAGAGCTGGGAACGCGCTCATCCCGGACGCATCGAGTCCATCTTCACGGCGCTGCGACAGGTGGAGCCTGCGACCCTGGCAGACACGCGACTGGTGGATTTCGCATCGCTGCGCGCAGTCGGGTACGCGCCGCCGCCGCCATCGCCGCCGCAGTCGGCAGACGCAGGCGACGATCTGGCGTCCGAGCTGGCGGGCGGGTGCGAAGATTCGGGAATGTTCTGAGCCCCTCGCCGATGGATCGTCCGCTGCCGAACACCTATTGGGTCCTGCCTGGCAGCCTGCTCGCCGGCGAGTATCCCTACGGTAGCGCGCCCGCCGACACGATGCTGCGCCTGCAGCGTCTGCTGGCGGCCGGGATAGACACCTTCATTGATCTCACGCATGCCGGGGAGCGGCCCGATTACCACCCGCTGCTGCCGCCGCAGGTCGACTATTGGCGCAGCCCCATCCATGACTCCTCCGTACCGGACGAGACGGAGCACATGCGCGCCATCCAGGCCCGCCTGCAGTCCGCACTTGCCGTCGGGCGGCGCGTGTACCTGCACTGCCGCGCCGGCATCGGCCGCACCGGCATGGTGGTCGGTTGCTACCTGGTGGAGCAGGGACTCGACGGCGAAGCGGCGCTGCAGCAGCTCAATAGCCTCTGGCAGCAGAGCGAACGCTCCCTCAGCTGGCCACAGGTCCCGCAGACCGCGGAGCAGGCGGACTTCATCCGCGGCTGGGCGAGCCACCGGCAGCAGGGCCCGGACGCACCAGCGCTGGCGGCGCTACGGACGCTGCGCGGGCGCTTCCTTGGCACGATCCTCGGCTTGAGCGCTGGAGACGCACTCGGCTGCAGCATGCAGTACGCGCGCCCCGGCCAGCGCAGCCCGGTAGCCGACCTGATCGGAGGCGGGCCATTGGACCTGCCGCGCGGGGCCTGGAGCGACGATACCGCGCTGATGCTGTGCCTGGCCGAAAGCCTGCTGGCCTGCGAGGCGTTCGATGGCGCGGACCTGCAGCGGCGCATCGAACGCTGGAGCGGAGAGGGCGTGCCGTCCGCCACCGGCCAATGCGTCGGCATCACGGCCGGGACCGCCCGATCCGTACAGCGCGCTCCGGGTGTCGCGGCCGTGCAGCTCTGCAATGAGGCTGCCCCGCTCGCGCGCGTCCCGGCCGCCGTGCTGTATTTTTTTGCGTCGCGTGAACGCGCTCTGGAGTGCGCTGCCGCCTCGGCGCGGCTGACCGACGCCACACCGCTGGTGCAGGATGCCTGCCGGCTGCTCGCCGCGATGCTGCATGCCGCCCTGCGCGGCGACGCGCTCCCGCGCGTACTGTGCCCGCCCGCTGCGGTGTTTGCCGGGCAGCCGCTGCTCCCCGACGTCGCCGCCCTGGTCAAGGAGTCTCCCGGGGCCACGCCACCGGCGCAGGCGGAGCCGGCGCTGCAGGTACTCGCCGTCGCGCGCTGGGCGCTGCACGGCGGCGGCGGCTTCCGCGTCGGTGCGCTGCGGACCGTGAATCTCGGAGGCGATGCGGACGTGGCGGGCGCGGTGTTCGGCGCGCTCGCGGGGGCCATCCTGGGGCACTCGGCGCTGCCGGCTGCCTGGACCCGCGCACTGCTGGAGCGACCCGCGCTCGAGGCGCAGGCCGACCGGCTGCTCACGGCGGCGCTGGTGGGTCTGGCGGACAGCGGCGCCGCGATTCGCTAGCATTCATCGATGGCCCAGGCGCACCCCAGCTCCCGCCGTCGTCCCACCGCCGCGCGCGCCCGTCCCCTGCACTGGGCGCGCCTGCCGGACCGTGAGCTGCTGCGGCTGCGCATCTGCGACCTGCGGCTGGATCTGCGCCGCTCGCCGCTCAAGCGCCACGTGGAGCGGCTGTACAGTGAACTCGGCTCACGCGGCATCCGCTTCCGGCCGCACGTCTGGCTGTCCGACGAATGGTTCTCACCCGACGGGGTGCCCGGAATCGCCGTGCCGTTCTATCTCGCGCATCCGCGCCTGATTCGTCTCACGCGCAAGATGACCCACGATGTCGAGGGCAGCAACGTGAACTGGCTGATGCGCATCCTGCGCCATGAGGCGGGCCACGCGATCGACTCAGCCTACCGGCTGCGGCGGCGCGCCCACTGGCGTGCGCTGTTCGGACCGGCGTCCCAGCCCTACCGCTCGCGCTACGTCGCACGCCCGGCGAGCCGCAGCCATGTGCAGCACCTCGGCGACTGGTACGCACAGAGCCATCCCACCGAGGATTTCGCCGAGACTTTCGCGGTCTGGCTGGCGCCACGGTCGGGCTGGCAGCGCCGCTATGCTTCCTGGCCGGCGCTGCGCAAGCTGCGCTTCGTGCAGCAGTTCGTGCTCGAGCGCGGTACGCACCGTCCACCGGTGCGCTGTCGCGACCGCATCGAGCCGATGGACGTGAACCAGCGCACGCTCGCGCAGTACTACCGGGCCAAGCTCGCGCGCAGCCGCACGCGCCGCGGCACGCTGGCAGACCGGCTGCTCGGCCGTGTCTTCAGCGACACTCCGGGCGCGCGGGCACTCGGCGCTGCGGCGCTGCTGCGCTCGCGCAAGGCGCAGCTGCTGGCCTCGATGATGCGCAGTACCGGTGTCGATCGCTATGGCGCTCACCAGGTGCTGCGCACGGCGATCGACCGCAGCGAACGGCTCGGGCTGTACGTGCGGGGCTCGCAGCGCGAGGCGTTACGTGCCGCGCGGCTGATGCTGCGGCGCCTCGTGCGCCGGTACCTGCGCAGCCAAGGGCTGCGGCTGCGCGCATGAGGCGACTGCGGACGCTCGTGGTCGTGCACACGAGCCTGGTGCCCCCGGCGAGCCTCGAGGGCTACAGCGAGAAGGAAATCGACGAGTGGCGAACCGAGTATGACGTGGTCACGGCGTTGCGCGCCGGTGGTCACGAAGTCCAGACGCTGGGCGTGCTCGACTCGCTGACTGAACTGCGCACCGCGCTGATGGAGTGGCAGCCCGAGGTCGTCTTCAACCTGCTCGAGGAATTCAACGGTATCGTGACCTACGACCAGCACGTGGTCGCGTTCCTCGAGCTGATGCGCGCGCCCTACACCGGCTGCAATCCGCGAGGCTTGCTGCTATCGCGTGACAAGGTACTGTGCAAGCAGCTGCTGGCATTTCACCGCATCCCGACGCCGCAGTTCGCCGTATTCCGGCGCGGCGCGCGCTTCGCGCTGCCGCGACGCCTGCGTCCGCCGCTGTTCGTGAAGTCCGCCACCGAGGACGCCTCACTCGGCATTGCGCAGGCTTCCGTGGTGGAGGATCTGCCGCGGCTGCGCGAGCGCGTGCAGTTCATGCACGAGCAGATCGGCTCCGATGCGCTGGTCGAGGAGTACATCGAGGGGCGCGAGCTGTACGTCGGCGTGCTCGGCAACCAGCGGCTCACGCGCCTGCCGGTGTGGGAGATGCGCTTCGGCTCGCTGCCCGATTCGCTGCCGGCGATCGCCACCCGCAAGGTGAAGTGGGACCGCGCCTACCAGCGACGCTACGAGATCACGACCCGTGCGGCCGAGGAGCTTCCAGCCCAGGTGCTGCAGTATCTGGACCGGCTGTCACGCCGCATCTACCGGGCGCTGCACCTTTCCGGTTACGCGCGCATCGATTTCCGCGTGCGCGCGGACGGCAGCGTCTTCATGCTCGAGGCGAACGCGAATCCGAACCTGACCCGTGCCGAGGACTTCGCCGAGTCGGCACGGGCCGCGGGCATCGAATACCCCGCGCTGCTCGAGCGTATCATGGCCCTCGGGCGCAACTATCGAGTGGAGTGGCGTGACTACAATGCCTGAACTCGCCCGCGTGCTGCTGCTGCCGGGACTGCTCGCGCTCGGCGGCTTCGCGCTGACGGGCTGCGCCGGGCACGACCGGCGGGCGCCGCTGCAGCTCAAGACGCTGACCGAACGGCTGCCCGGGACCTATGACAACGCCGCGCAGGTTGCGCAGGAGGTGGCCCGCGGTGCGGCCAATCCGCATCTTGCGCTGACGCTGCGGGTGGCTCCGGCGCACGCAATCACGGTTTCCGACAACTTGTACTACGTGCGGGAGACCATCGCCGCCGATCCGCGGCGCGTGCTCTCGCAGCGGCTATGGACCTTGAGCGAGGATCCGAAGCACGGACGCATCCTGCAGAGCCTGTACGTGTTCAAGGATCCGCTGCGCTGGGCGCGGGCCGCCGAGGACCCGGAAATGCTGGTGGCGCTGACCCCTGACGATCTCGAGCCGCTTCAGGGCTGCGAGCTCGCCTGGACCGAGACCGATGGCCTGCTGCGCGCCGTCGCGGCGGGCGAACACTGCCGGCCCGAGGCGCTCAAGGAAGGTATGTTGCTCGAGCAGCGCATGACTCTCCACGGGGACGAGCTGTCACTGGGTGAGGCCGAGGTCGGCGCCGACGGCAAGGTCGCGGCGCCGGCGCTGTTCGACACCGACGTGGATTTCTACCGCTTCGTGCGCCGGGCATCCGTGGCGCCGTCCGAATCGGCGACGGCGCACTGAAGCCATGGACGGCGCCGTCAGCCAACAGATCGCAGCGATCGGCGAGGTGGTGCGCCTCGCGGTCGCTCCGGTGTTCCTGCTTTCCGGCGTCGGAGTCGTGCTCACGATGCTCACCAGCAGGCTCGCGCGCGTCGTGGACCGCGCCCGCGGACTCGAGCGCGGCGAATCCAGGACCCTCGACGGTGATATGCAGGAGCTGCACGCCACGCTACTCACTCTGGCGCTGCGCGCGCGCCTGCTCGGCTACGCGATCGCGCTGTGCACGATCTGCGCGCTGCTGGTCTCGATGGTCGTCGTGTCGCTGTTCCTCGGCGCATTGCTCGACCTGAACCTCTCGCTCGTGATCGCGATACTGTTCATCGTCGCCATGCTGAGCATCATCGCCGGATTGCTGTTCTTCCTGCGCGAAGTGTTCGTCGCCACCCGCACGCTGCGCATCGGCCTGCGCGCCGCGCGCTACCGGCCGGGCTGAGCGCACCCTGCGCCCGCGTCCGCGGCGCGCACCTGTCAGCACTCCTCGTCCGCGGCTGCCAGGCCGGCAGGAATATTGCACCGTATTCCTACATTGATAAGCGTGATGGGCTTAACCAGAATTCTCCGCGAGCCGTGTTCAACTCTGGTGGTTGTCAGCGGGACAGCGGATTTCTCGAGGTGATCCATGCCGTACTCCGAACACGACAATGGCGTGCTGGCCGTCGCCGACCTGCGCGAGTACTTCCACGATGCATTACATGGTGCACTGGCGCACCAGCATGTGGCGGTGGAGGACCAGACTGAACATTATGTCGTCAACCTGCTCACCCTGTTCGCGCGCTCCGAGCAGTTGTTCGAGCCGACCAGCGAGGGGCCGCGCCTCAAGCCGCTGGTGCAGATGCTCGGCGAGGCCCTGGAGGCCCCGACGAGCGCGCAGCGCGAACACTCGCTGCAGCGTCTCGGCGACGTCTCGCTGTTCGTCGCTGGCTGCTTCGCACATGGCTTCGCGTGCAAGCTGGTAGACATCGACTATCACATTGCGATGGGCGGGCGCGCCTATGCGACGCTGGCCGACGGATTGTCGCGCGGCCGCAAGCGCGTTCTGGGCCGCGTGTTCGCGGAGCTGGCCGCGAAATTCCTGCCGTTGGTCGATGCACTCGGCGAGATCAGCGACTGCGCCCGCCGCTACGGGCCCGCGGACGTGCTGAGGCTCTATGAGCTGTGGCTCAAGACCGGCAGCCCGCGGGCGCGGGGGTTGCTGCGTCAGCTCGGTGTGGAGGCGACGCCGGTGGCGCTGGCGCACCATTGAACGCCGCGCACGCAGTGCTCGAATCGACCGAGGCGCTGCTGCAGCCGATGCAGGACATGCTGGCAGGTATCTACGACCTGCCGACCGAGTACCGCGTGTACGATTTCCTGTTCACTGAGCGCGAACGGTTGCCCGCGCCGCTGCGCGCGAGCCGCACGGACGAGCAGGTGCTGGTGCTGGAACAGGCTGGGGATGCCGCCGTGGGCCTGTACCTCGACCCGGCGCTGCTCGAGCGCCTGCGCGCGGCCAATCCGCTCGAGGCACTGCACGGCGGCAATCTCGCCGACTACTGGACCGCGCTCGAGGGTGTCAGCCATTTCCTGTGCCTCGCCTGGCACGCCGGACACGATCGCGCCGTGAGCCTGCTCGAGCTGGAGCTGCAGGCGGAAATCGACAAGTACGTGACGAGCTGCTGGCTGCTGCGGCGGCAACGTCCGGATGCGCAGGCGGCCGGGCTGCACCGGTTGCTGTTCGAGCGCACCCGCATCGATCCTGCGCTCGCTTCAGGGCGAGAAGGGCTCTACCGCGAGGCGAATCACTATGCCGCGCGCTTCTGCCGGCGCCTGGAGCGCGAGCTGGCGGAGGGGCAACGCTGCGTGCGTGCCGAGACGCTCGCCGGGCTCCGGCGGTTCTACCGACTGAACCGCGAGCGCAAGCTCAAGCATATCGACCGGATGGACTGATGCGCCTGGCGGCGCGGATCTATTCCGGCTCTTGCTTCTTCCGGGCCTCGAGTTCGCGCTGCAGCCGTATCCACTCGGACAGCTTGCGCAGGTCCGTGCGCTTGCGGCGCGGTTCGACCTCCGGCGGCGGCTTACCACCGGGCGTGCGTTCGTAGGGGTTGTATCCGACGACCGGTTTCGCCTTGCTGGGCGCGGAGTTCACGAGCCCGCGCGTGGCGACGGTATCCTCCAGCGTGAACTCGGTGTCGATGTCCAGCGGGCTGAAGTTGAAGTCGTCTGGATCGCGACCGTTCACGGCACGCGCAGCAGCCGGGCGCACCGGCGCTCCTCAGCCGCGCGCGATGGCCGAGCGGGCGCGCAACAGCCCGAGGGCCGTTTTCCCGTCATTGATGCCGCCATCCAGTGCACGCGCGCAGGCCTCCTCCAGGTCGAGCCAGTGGACCTCGATCAGCTCACTGGCCTCATGGGCCATTTTGACCGAATCCAGATCGCGCGCGAGGAACAGGTGCACTGTTTCATCGAATACACCGGGTGAGCTGACATAAGCGCCCAGGGACTCCCAAATCTGTGCGCTGCTGCCGGCTTCCTCGACCAGTTCCCGGCGCGCAGTGGCCAGCGGCGGCTCGCCCGGCTCGAGCTTCCCGGCCGGCAGCTCCCAGATCCATCCGCCGGCGGCGTGCCGGTACTGGCGGATCAGGCACACTCGCCGCTGCGCGTCGACTGCCGCAACCGCTGCGCCGCCCGGATGATGGATAATCTCCAGGTCGATCAGGTGCCCATTGGGCAGGCGCACCGTCTCGATGTTGACGAGGATCACGCGCCCGCGAAATACCGTGCGTACATTCTCGATGCCCATACCCATCAAGCCTAGCGCGTCCTCCGTCACGGTGTCTGCGGTGGCGGGCCCGGCGCGGCTGCTGCTGTTGACAGGCGCCCCGGCAACCGGCAAGACCCGCCTGGCCGCCGCCCTGGCGGCGCGGCAGGGCGCGTGCCGGTGCAGCAAGGACGAGATCAAGGAGCGGCTGTTCGATGCGCTCGGTACCGGCGGTGCCGACTATTCGCGCCGTCTCAGCGATGCCAGCTTCGCGCTGCTGTTCGCATTCCTGCCGCGCCTGCTGCGTCCCGGCCGCCTGCTGCTGGTGGAGGGCAATTTCCGCCCGGGCGTGCATGAGGCGCCGATCGCTCGCTCGCTCGAGGCCCAGGATGCCGTTCTCGCACAGATCTGGTGCCGCGCGTCGCCTGACACGCGTGCCGCCCGCCTGGCTGCGCGGGTCGCCGAGCCGGGTCGCCATCCGGGCCATCGCGATGCGATGGCCGATCCGGCCGCCCTGTCGGGGGACGGCCTCCTGGAACTGCCCGGGCCGCGCTGGGAGTTCGACAGCGATCAGCCCTGGGAGCAGGCCCTCGCGGCCCTGCTCACCGGGCTCGATTCCTGGTCGGCGCCACCCGATGGTGCAAATGCCTGAAAATCCAACGCTTGTCACCCTACAGGGACCGCCGGTGCATTATATTTCCCGCCGATGCCCGCCGTATCCCACCTCGACAAGCTCAATACCGCCCAGCGCAAGGCGGTCACCTATGGCGAAGCGACCGGCGAGAAGGGCTGGCGGGCCGGTCCGCTGCTGGTAGTCGCCGGGGCTGGTACCGGCAAGACCAACACGATCGCCCACCGCGTCGCCCAGCTCGTGCTGCACGGCGTGGATCCGGCGCGCGTGCTGCTATTGACCTTTACGCGTCGGGCCGCCAACGAGATGCGCCGGCGCTCGCACGACATCGTGCGCGAGGCGCTCGGCGATGCCCTCGGCAACAAGGCGCAGGCGGTGCTGGCGCGGCTGATCTGGGCCGGCACCTTCCATTCGATCGGCAATCGTCTGCTGCGTCACTACGCCCAGCACCTCAAGCTCGATCCGAATTTCAGCGTGATCGACCGGGGCGATTCGGCCGACATGCTCGATGAGATCCGCACCGATCTCGGATTCGCGACCAAGGACCGGCGCTTCCCGCGCAAGGATACCTGCCTCGCGATCTACTCCTGGCGGGTGAATACGCAGAAGAGCCTGCACGAGACGCTCGAGCAGCAGTTTCCATGGTGCCAGGACTGGGAGGAGGACCTGACGCAGCTGTTCCGCGGCTACGTAGAGCGCAAGCAGCGCTATTCAGTGCTCGACTACGACGATCTGCTGCTGTACTGGAATCTCATGATGTCCGAGACGCGGCTCGCGCAGCATGTGGGCGGCAACTTCGATCACGTTCTGGTCGACGAATTCCAGGACACGAACCGGCTGCAGGCCGAGATCCTGTACGCGCTCAAGCCCGACGGCGCCGGCCTGACCGTGGTCGGCGATGATGCACAGGCCATCTATTCGTTCAGGGCCGCCGCGGTCGAGAACATACTGAAGTTTCCCGAGCGCTTCACGCCAAAGGCCGAGATCGTCACGCTCGCGCAGAACTACCGTTCGACGCAGGCGCTGCTGGACGCTTCCAATGCGCTGATGGCGGATGCACCGCGCCAGCACCGCAAACACCTGCTCTCGACCCGGGGTGTCGGCGGGCGCCCGCTGTACGTGACGCTCGATGATCTGTCCGCCCAAGCCGAATACGTGTGTGCGCAAATCCTCAAGCGGCGCGAATCCGGGGTGCCGCTCAATCGCCAGGCGGTGCTGTTCCGCAATGGCAGCGCCAGTGACGTGCTCGAGGTCGAACTCTCGCGGCGCAAGATCCCGTTCGTAAAGTACGGCGGCCTGAAGTTCCTCGAGGCCGCGCACATCAAGGACATGCTCGCGGTACTGCGCTGGGCCGACAACGTGCGCAACACGCTCGCGGCCGCGCGCGTGCTGCAGCTGCTGCCCGGCATGGGGCCGGTGAATGCGCGCAAGTGCATCGAGCTGCTCGAGCAGAAATCCGGCTCGGTCGAGGCATTGAAGGAATGGAAGCCGCCGCAGGCGATGGGCCCTGACTTCAGCCGGCTGCAGACCCTGATGCGCTCGTTGACCGAGCCGCAACGACCCTGGCCGGGACAGGTCCGCCTGGCGCGCGACTGGTACCAGCCGCACATGGAGCGCCTGTATGAGCACGCGCACATGCGTTTGGGAGACCTCGACCAGCTCGAACAGCTCGGCAGCCAGTACCCCTCGCGCGAACGCTTCATCACCGAGCTCACCCTCGATCCGCCCAACGGGACCAGCGATCGCGCGGGCGCGCCGCACCTGGACGAGGATTTCCTGATTCTCTCGACCGTCCATTCGGCCAAGGGCATGGAATGGGACACGGTCTACGTGCTCAATGTCGTGGATGGCAGTTTTCCGTCCGAATTCGCGACCGGGCGTGCCGAGCTGGTCGAGGAGGAGCGACGCCTGCTGTACGTCGCGATGACCCGCGCGCGCAACGAGCTGCAGATGTGCGTGCCGCTGAAGTTCCCGCTCGCCCAGCAGCCCAGGAACGGCGATGCGCACGTCTACGGCGGTCGCAGCCGATTCGTCAGCGAACGGCTGCTCAAGTGCGTCGAGCAGATCGCCTTCCAGGGCGCGCAGCTGAAGGAGGCCGGGCCGCTCGCCGATGCCGGTGCGTCCGCGGTGGACATCTCCGCGCGCCTGAAGCAGATGTGGTGAGGAGCTGCAGGCCTTGAGGCTCGCGCTCAGGCCTCGAGGTAGGCGTAGCCGTTGAGCTCGTTCTCGTAGAAGCGCTTGAGGGCCTGGCTCTCCGCCACCGACAGCCGTCCCTCGCGGATCGCCCGCTCGCAGTCCCTGGCCAGCGCCGGGGCCAGCTCTGCGACATCGTATTCCATGTACTCGAGCACGCGGTTCGCGGTGTCGCCCTTGACGATCTCCTCGATCCACCAGCCGCCTTCATCGTGCAGCTTGATGTGCACCACGTGCGTGTCGCCGAACAGGTTGTGCAGGTCGCCGAGCGTCTCCTGGTAGGCCCCCACCAGGAACGCACCCAGATAGTAGTCTGCGCCCGGCTGCAGGTCGTGCAGCTCGAGCGTGTGCTTGAGGTCGCGCGCGCTCACGAACCGGTCGATCTTGCCGTCCGAATCGCAGGTGATGTCGGCGAGCACCGCCTTGCGCGACGGGTATTCCTGCAGCCGGTGGATCGGCATGATCGGGAACAGCTGGTCGATGGCCCAGCTATCCGGCAGCGACTGGAAGATCGACACGTTGCAGAAATAAGTATCCGACAGCACGTTCTCGAGATCCTCGAGCTCCTCTGGGAAGTGATCGATGCGTCGGCAGCAGTCGCGGATGCGCGCGCAGCTGGCCCAATACAGCCGCTCCGCCAGTCCGCGGTGCTCGAGCGACAGCAGTCCGAGGTTGAACATCTGCAACGCCTGGTCACGGGCGGTGAGGGCGTCGTGGTAGCACTCCACCAGACGCCGCTCGTCGATGTTGCGGTACGCGTCCAGCAGGTCGCGCACCGGCAGCGGGAAGGCGCGCTCGCTACCGTCGGTCGACGCATCGCGCTCGTTGACCACGAAGCGGTCGAGCGCGGAGCGGCCGACCACGTTGAATATCAGCACGCTGTGGTGCGCAGCGATCGCACGCCCGGACTCGCTGATGATCAGCGGGTGCGGTACGCCGCGTGTATTGCAGACGCTGCCGATCCGGTATACGACATCGCTGGCATACTCGTTCAGGGTGTAGTTCATCGACGAGGGGAAGTTCGTGCCGCTGCCGTCGTAGTCGATGCCGAGCCCGCCACCGACGTCGATGTACTCGAGGCCGGCCCCGAGCAGCTTGAGTTCCGCATAGACGTGCGCCAGCTCGTTGATCGCATCCTTGACGCGCCGGATGTCCTGCAGCTGGCTGCCCGGGTGGCAGTGCACGAGCTTGAGGCAGTCGAGCATGCCGCGCGTGCGCAGCGTAGCGACCAGCTCGAGGATCTCGGTGATGAACAGCCCGAACTTGGAGCGCTCGCCCGCTGAGTCGCGCCAGCGGCCCGAGCCTTCGCTGGCCAGCTTGACGCGCACGCCGAGCCGTGGCCGCACGCCGTAGGTATCCGAATGACGCAGCAGCAGCTCGAGTTCGGAGAAGTTCTCGATCACCGGGATGATCGTGCGCCCGAGCTTGGTGGCGAGGATCACCGCTTCGATGTAGCTCGAATCCTTGAAGCCGTTGCAGATGATCGGCCGCTCCGGCGAGGCCTCGGTCATCGCCATCACGGCCAGCAGTTCGGGCTTGGACCCGACCTCGAGCCCGAAGCCGAACTCGCGGCCGTAACGGAACACTTCCTCGACCACCAGGCGCTGCTGGTTCACCTTGATCGGGAATACCGCGGTGTAGCGGTTGCGGTAATCGTTTTCGGCAATGGCCTGGCTGAAAGCCGCATGCAAGTGGCGCAGCCGGTGCGCCAGGATGTCCGAGAAGCGCACCACGACCGGGGCGGTCAGGTCACGCTCCTGCAGCCCCTGCACCACCTCGAACAGGTCGATCTCGTGCGCCGGGGTCGTGTCCGGACGGACTACGACGTGTCCGAGGCTGTTGATCGAGAAGTAGCCGGAGCCCCAGGCCGGAACGCTGTAGAGCTCGAGTGAATCCTCGATGCCCCAGGACTGGCCGGCAGAGACGCTGCGAGCCGCTTGCGGGTGCCCCACGGTAGTCCTTCAGCGTCGCGCGCTGTACTGCATTGAGCGCGCACCATAGCAAAACGCTGCGACAAGTACATGTCCGCTGCGCCGGGCGCGCCCGAAGCCGCTACAATCCGTCGGGGTCGGCTTCACAGCGAGCGCGCATGGCGATCGATTTCTACTGGGGGAGCGGCAGTCCACCCTGCTGGCGCGTGGCGCTCGCGCTCGAATTCAAGGGGTTGCCGTATCGCAGCCACTTGCTCCAGTTCGACCTCCAGGAACACAAGTCCCCGCAGATGCTGGCGATGAATTTCCGCGGCCGGTTGCCGGTGCTGCGAGACGATGACTACGTGGTGTTCGAATCCCTCGCGATCCTGTACTACCTCGACCGGAAGTACCCTGCGCCGCCGATCTTCGGCCGTGATCCGCAGGAATCTGGCGTGATCATGCGTGTGATCTGCGAGTACCAGTCCTACGCTGAGCCGCCGCTGAAGCAGATCGTCAGCGCGATCCTGGACCGTCACGAGCGCAGTGTCGGGGACGGCATAACCGAGGCGATGCATCGCGTCGCGGGCGAGGCACGCACGATCGAGCAGCGCCTGGCGCATTCCGACTGGGTCGTCGGCGAGAGCTTCTCCGCCGCCGACATGATGATCTATCCGGACATACGGCTGCTGCTGCGTGCCCTGCAGCGGCCCGAAGCGCGTGAGCTCGCGGCACGGTTCCTGCCCATGGAGATCAATTATCCGGCGATCGGCCGTTGGCTCGAACGCGTCGCCGCGCTTCCCGGCCACGAGCGGACCTGGCCGCCGCACTGGCGCTGATTGCCTGCGGCGCGATACCGCAGGTGCTGGCGGTGGCGCGCCGCGGTTGCTAACCTGCGCCGTCTTTCGCGCCCGGAGCCACCATGAGCGAGCACGAAATCCACGTCGAGTTCTCCGGACGCATCGTCCTGGTCGGCTTCGGCAGCATCGGCCAGGGCGTGCTGCCGCTGATCCTGCGTCATATCGGCATACCTGCGGAGCGCCTGGCGATCGTGACGGCCGACGATGCCGGCCATGACGAGGCCACCCGGTTCGGCGTCAAGCTCGTCAAGCAGACGCTGACTCGCGAAAACTTCCGACGCACGCTCGATCCGCTGCTCGGTCGCGGAGACTTCCTGCTCAATGTCTCGGTCGAGGTCGGCAGCCTGTCGCTGATCCGATATTGCTGGGAAAAGGGCGCGATGTACCTCGACACCTGCATCGAGCCGTGGAGTGGCGGCTACACCGATCCGACCGTCGCGATCGAGCGGCGCACCAACTACGCCATGCGCGAGGAGGCGCTCGCCTTGCGCACCGGCAACACCCGTGCGCCCACCGCGGTGCTCACGCACGGCGCCAACCCCGGGCTGGTGTCGCACCTGGTCAAGCAGGCCATGCTGAACCTGGCCGAAGACCTGGGAGTAAAGGCCGCGGCTCCCGTCACTCGGGCCGAATGGGCGGAACTGGCGCAGCGCCTCGGCGTGCGTGTCATCCACATCGCCGAGCGCGACACGCAGGTGTCCTCGATCCCGAAGGAGCCTGACGAGTTCGTCAACACCTGGTCGGTGGACGGATTCGTGTCGGAGGGCTCACAGCCGGCGGAGCTCGGATGGGGCTCGCACGAGCGCAATTTTCCGCGCGACGGGCGGCGCTATGAATTCGGTTCAGGCGCGGCAATCTACCTCGCCCAGCCCGGCGTCGCGACGCGCGTGCGCAGCTGGACTCCGCTCTCGGGGCCCTACCACGGCTTCCTGATCACGCACGGGGAAGCGATCTCGATGGCGGACTACCTGACGCTGCGCAACGAGAAGCAGGTGCTGTACCGTCCGACCGTGCACTACGCCTACCACCCGTGCGACGCCGCGGTACTTTCGGTGCACGAGTTCTGCGGCCGTAACTACCAGATCCAGCGTCGCAAGCGCATCCTGATGGAGGACATCAGCAAGGGAATCGACGAGCTCGGCGTTCTGCTCGCCGGACACAAGCGCAACGCGTACTGGTTCGGTTCCCAGCTCTCGGTCGAGGAGGCGCGGCGGCTTGCGCCGTTCAACAACGCCACCAGCCTGCAGGTCACCGTCGCGGTGCTGGCCGGCATGGTGTGGGCGATGGAGAACCCGAACTGCGGTCTGGTCGAGCCCGACGAGATGGACTGGCGGCGCATCCTGGCGCTGTGCATGCCCTATCTTGGACCCGTGGTCGGTCAGTACAGCGACTGGACACCGCTGACCGATCGCGAGCGGCTGTTTCCAGAGGACACCGACAAGAGCGATCCGTGGCAGTTCAAGAACGTCCGCGTCACCTAGCCGGGACTGCGTCGTAGTCGATCGCCACGATCGTATAGTGCTCGGTCCCGCGCGCGAGCTCGAGCGCGATCTGCTCGCCGAGGCGACGGCCGAGCAGCGCGCGGCCGAGCGGTGCATCCATGCTGATGTAGTCGGCGCCCATGTCGAACTCGTCGGGACCGACGATGCGGTGCGTGCGCTGGCCGCCCTGCTCGTCCTCGAGGCGGATTCGGGCGCCAAAGTACACGCGGTTGCGGTCCGCAGGCGCCCGGTCCACCACAGTCATACCGTCCAGGCGCAGGCGCAGGAAGCGCACCCGGCGGTCGATCTCGCGCAAGCGGCGCTTGCCATAGATGTACTCCGCATTCTCGGAGCGGTCCCCCTGCGCCGCGGCGGCGGCTACGGCGGCGGTGACCTGCGGTCGCTCGTGGCGCCAGAGCGCATCGAGCTCCGCACGCAGGCGTGCCTCCCCGGCCGGGGTGATGAACTTCGATCCCGCTCGGGTCGGGGGTCCTCTGGTGCGCATAATTGTGCTGCGTCTCACGGTAGTGGCCGCGGAATATCCTTAAGCTTCCCCCTGCGCGTCGTCGATGCAACCGGCATCCGACCCGCAACGCATCCGGGAATCCCCTGGGCGGGCTGAAGGTAACTCTCACGCCCGCTTAACCCTCGCCCCGACCCACAAGGCCGGGGCGTTTTTTTTGACCAGCCGTTTTCCGGCGCCCACCGCGGGTGCCTACCGCCTGTCCCCCGTGCACCGGCCACCGTGCCGCCCCGCCACCCCGCCACCCCGCCACCCTGCCGCGGTACCCGTGGCCGGCGGAACGTGTGAAGATAGCCCCAGATACAGCCGCGGTGTTACCGCGGCCAGGTTTCCTCGGAGGCTTCTTATCGCCATGCGCACCTTCAAGTTCATCGTGGTCCTCGCGGGGGCGCTGCTGGCCAGCGGCTGCGGCTACAACCGTTTCCAGGCGCAGGACGAGGCCGTGAAAGCGGCCTGGTCCGAGGTCGTGAACCAGTACCAGCGCCGAGCTGACCTGGTGCCCAATCTGGTCAATGTCGTCAAGGGGTTCGCCGCGCAGGAGCAGAAGGTGCTGATCGGCGTGACCGAGGCGCGCGCGAAGGTCGGAACGATCCAGGCGACGCCAGAGCTGGTGAATGATCCGGTGGCGTTCCAGAAATTCCAGGCCGCCCAGGGCGAACTCAGCGCGGCGCTCAAGAGCCTGATCGCGGTGACCGAGAACTACCCGCAGCTCAAGTCCGATGCGAGTTTCCGCGACCTGCAGGCGCAGCTCGAAGGTACGGAGAACCGGATCACGGTCGCGCGCAACCGCTATATCAGCGCAGTACAGGACTACAACGTGCTGATACGCTCGTTTCCGAGCAACCTGACGGCGATGTTGCTCAAGTACCAGCTCAAGCAGAACTTCGGCGTCGAGAACGAGGCGCAGATCTCCCACGCGCCGACCGTCGATTTCGGCGCATCTCCCGCCACCGCACCCCCGGCGGCGGCCCAGTAGCCGGCAATCGATACGCCGACGGTGCGCCTGCTCTGCGCCGTGGCCCTGCTGGCTGTGCTTGCCGCCGAGCCCGATGCGCATGCACAGGCCCTGCAGTCCATTCCCGCGCTCGATGCACGTGTCACGGACCTGACCGGTACGTTGACCGCCGGCCAGCAGGCCGAACTGGAGCAGAAGCTCGCCGACTTCGAGGCCCGCAAGGGCGCGCAGCTGGCGGTCCTGCTGGTGCCGAGTACGCAGCCGGAGGACATAGAACAGTATTCGATCCGGGTCGCCGAGGCCTGGAAGCTCGGGCGTAAGAAGGTCGATGACGGTGCGCTGCTGATCATCGCCAAGGATGACCACACGCTGCGCATCGAGAACGGCTATGGACTCGAGGGCGTGCTCACCGACGCTGCTTCCAACCGCATCATCACCGACACCATGGTACCGCTGCTGCGCCAGGGGCAGTACTTTGCCGCGATCACGGCGGGCGTCGACCAGATGATCGGCCTGATCGACGGCGAATCCCTGCCGCCCCCTGATCGCACGTGGCAGCGCCGGACCGAAGGCGGCTGGCGGAACGTACTGCCTATCGCGGTCGTCGGTTTTCTGGTGCTCTCCAGCGTGCTGCGCGTAATGTTCGGCCGCGCGGCCGGCTCGGCATTGACTGGCGGCGGCACCGGGCTGCTGGTCTATCTGTTTACGCAGGCTGTCGGACTGGCGATCGGGGTCGGCGTGGGATCGTTCCTGGCGGCGCTGCTGCTCGGTCTCAATGGCGGAGGCTGGAGTTCAGGCGGGCGCGGCGGCTTCGGCGGCGGCTTTGGTGGGTTTGGCGGCTTCGGCGGCATGGGCGGCGGCTTCGGCGGCGGCGGAGGGTTCAGCGGAGGCGGGGGAGGCTTCGGCGGCGGTGGGGCTTCGGGGCGCTGGTGATGCAGCTCGCACGCGTGTTTCGCCATCTGTTCAGCAGCGCGCGGCGCACCCGAATGTTGTTCACGCCCGAGGTCCAGAAAGCGATCGAAACGGAGATCGGAGCCGCGGAGCAACAGCACGTGGGCGAGATCCGCTTCGTGATCGAGACTGCGCTGCCCTGGCATTGGCTGTGGCGTGGCATCACGCCGCGGCGGCGTGCGCTCGACCTGTTCGCGCTACTGCACATCTGGGACACCGCACAGAACAATGGCGTGCTGATCTACGTGCTGCGCGCCGAGCGCGCGGTCGAGATCATCGCCGATCGCGGAATCAGTGCCGCGGTCAGCGAGGCAGAGTGGCAGCGCGTGTGCCGCGAGGTCGAGCAGCACTACGGCGCGGGCCGGTACCTCGAGGGTTCCCGTGCCGCTGTGTCAGGAGTTGCGCGGCTGCTGCGCCAGCACTTTCCGGCCGCACTCGCCCAAGGCAACGAGCTGCCCAATCAGCCCATACTCCTCTAGAATCAGACCGATGCGCCGGCCCCGACTCCAGCTTCGACACACCACCGCCGTGCTCGCCATGCTGGCGAGCCTGCTCGCGGGCTGCGGCTTGATCGGCTCGCGGCCGATCCAGCCGCCGCTGGTGGTGGTTCCGGTGACCCCGCCGGTGGCGCAGGCGCCGCCGCTGCCCGCGCCGATCGATACGCACCGCTTCGTGCTCAGCGATGCGAACGAGGATGTGGTCGGCGCCATCCAGCTGACGACAGCCTCGAAGGAGGACACGCTGCCGGACATTGCGCGGCGCTTCAACGTCGGCTACGAGGAGATCGTGCGCGCCAACCCGGGGGTGGATCCGTGGATCCCGGGCGAAGGCCGGCGCGTCGTGCTGCCGACGCGCTTCGTGCTGCCCGACGCACCGCGTGTCGGCATCATCATCAATGTACCGGCCATGCGTCTTTTCTACTTTCCGCCCCACGCCAAGGGCGAGCCGCAGGTCGTCTACACCCATCCGATCGGCATCGGCAAGCTCGGCTGGTCGACACCAGAGGGGGTGACGCACGTGGTCGCGCACCAGAAGGATCCAATCTGGCGTCCTTCCCTCGCGCTGCGGCGAGACCACCGCAATGACAACGGCGAGGACCTGCCGGCGGTGGTGCCGCCCGGTCCCGACAATCCCCTCGGCAAGTTCGAGTTCAAGCTCGGCTGGCCGAGCTATCTGATTCACGGCACGAACAAGCCCTACGGCGTCGGGTTGCGTTCCAGCCATGGCTGCGTGCGCCTGTACCCCGAGGACATCGAGAAGCTGTTCGCAATGGTGCCGGATGGAACGTCGGTGCGGGTCGTGAACCAACCCTTCCTGTTCGGCGTGCATGGCGGGCAGCTCTATCTGCAGGCCTACACGGTGCTCGAGGACGATGCTCGGGACTGGAAGCATTCACAACGCAAGCTGCTCACGCGCCTGCTCGGTAACCGCGGCCAGGCGGTGCTCCACATGGGGACGTCGATCGACTGGTCGAGCGTCGCCACGGTTGCCGGCGCACCGCGCGGCGTACCGGTACCGGTGCTGGGCGCGGGCGGCAGCATCGAGGCAGAACTGATGGACGCACCGCTGGTGCAGAACCGGATTCCAGACGGCGCAAACTGGGATGGCACCGACGATACCGGTACCGACGGGTTGAGCGCCAAGCCACTGCTGTCGGAGCGCGATCCGAAGACCGCGCGCGCCACGGTGCCGAGCGCAAAGCCGGCTCCCGTCGCGCCGCGCGGCTGAGGTACGGACGGACGCAGCAGCGGCTCGCCATTAGATCAACCGCGCTGTGCTACAGTCCCTCCAGGGAATAGAAGGACAGGGCGTGGCCGAGCAGAATACCGCCGGCACAGACACAATAAGGCTCATTCGGCCGGAAGCGAAAATCGCCCGTGCCGCTACCGCCGTCACTGCCTTCATCGGCAGGGCACTGAAGGGCCCGGTCAACGAGCCCGTCAGGATCCACAGTTTCGACGAATACCATCGTGTCTTCGGCGGGCTCTGGCAGCCCTCGACGATGTCCTACGCGCTCGAACAGTACTTCGAGAACGGTGGTCGCGAGGCGATCGTGGTCCGGGTCTGCAATGGCGGCCGCCCACCAAGTCTGGCGCTGCCCGCGGACGGCGCGGTGCTGCGCCTGAAGGGGCTCGCACCCGGAAGCCGCGAGTTCCTCCGCGTCGCGGTCGACTACGATGGCATCCCTGCGAGCGAGCTCCTGCGCTTTAATCTGGCCGTGCAGCGGCTGCGTGCGCCGGGCTCCGAGTTCATAGAGGACCAGGAGATCTTCCGGCGCGTGTCTATCCGCGCCGATGCCGAGCACTCGCTGCTGCAGGCGCTGTCCGAGTCACGGCTGGTGCGCGTATCGGGGCCGCTGCCGCAGCGGCGTCCCGATCCTTCGCTGCGCACCGTGGGTCGCGCCAGCACCGGCTACATATTGTCCCAGTCCGACGGCGATGATGGCGACCCGCTGGCGGTCTATGACCTGATCGGCGACAGCACCAGACGCACGGGCCTGTTTGCATTGCTCGGTGAGGAATTCAACTTCCTGTGCCTGCCGCCGCCCACGCGCGAGGGCGAAGTCGGGCTGCCGGCGCTGCTGGTCGCGTTGCGCCTGTGCCGGGAGCAGCAGGCGATGCTGCTGCTCGATCCGCCGCTGGCGTGGAACGGTCCCGAGGCGGCGCTTGCCGGCCTGCGTACCTGGCCGCTGTTCAGCGAAAATGCGCTCATGTTCTTCCCGCGCCTGTATGCGACCGACCGGCTGCGCGGGCGCGAGGAACTGTTCGGCTCGGCGGCTGCGGCTGCGGGGTTGCTGGCGCGCACCGAGCAGAGCTTCCCGGTGTGGGCGAGCGTGGATGGCGAGTCGGCGACGATGCGCGCCGGCCTGCGGCTCGCCGGCAGCGTAAACGACCTGGACCGCATCCGGCTGGCACAGGCCGGCGTGAACGTGTTCGGTGCCGTGCGTCCGCCGGTCGGGCGGCGGCTGCCGTGGCGCACGTTGACCGCGGAGGCGGGTGTCAAGGCGCAGCGGCGCTCGCTGAGCGAGCGCCGC
>Ga0265318_10000388_pt1 | contig 34328 bp, 34 predicted proteins | sample 4821metaG_FD_192431 | JGI IMG/M metagenome (GOLD analysis project Ga0265318, IMG submission 192431) | Rhizosphere microbial communities from Carex aquatilis grown in University of Washington, Seatle, WA, United States - 4-8-21 metaG | ecosystem: Host-associated > Plants > Roots > Rhizosphere >... | reverse complement strand
CGCTCGGCACCTCCCCCGTAAGTACGGGGGAGGATGACAAGACTCGCAATCTCTCCCGCAACCGCTTATATCGCCGCCCGGAAGTCCGGTTGCGGACGAGGCGCTCGCCAACCCGGTCAGGTCCGGAAGGAAGCAGCCGTAACGAATCCGCCGCGGGTCGCGGCCGGGCTTCCACCTTTCCACAGAAATCGGCGGATATCGGCTTTGGCCCCGCCACCGCGCGCGCGGGCTTGCTATAGTCGGCCCATGGACAACGAACTCGGCCTCGACGCGCCGGCACCCAAGACACAGGCCTATCGCGTCCTGGCGCGCAAATACCGCCCGTCGGACTTCACCGGGCTGGTCGGCCAGGACGCGCTGGTGCGCACGCTGTCGAACGCGTTCGCCACGGGGCGCATCGCGCACGCCTTCATGCTCACCGGCGTGCGCGGCGTGGGCAAGACGACGACCGCGCGCATCATCGCGCGCGCGCTCAACTGCATCGGCCCGGACGGCAAGCTCACCCACCCCACGATCCATCCCTGCGGCGTGTGCGAGCCCTGCGTCGCTATCGCCGAGAGCAGGCATGTCGACGTGCAGGAGATGGACGCGGCCTCGCGCACCGGCATCGACGACATCCGCGAGATCATCGAAGGCGTGCGCTATGCGCCTGCGTCCGCGCGCTACAAGGTCTACATCATCGACGAGGTGCACATGCTCTCCAAGCAGGCCTTCAACGGCCTGCTCAAGACGCTGGAAGAGCCGCCGCCGCATGTGAAGTTCATCTTCGCCACGACCGAGATCCGCAAGGTTCCGGTGACGGTGCTGTCGCGCTGCCAGCGCTTCGACCTGCGCCGCATCGAGACGGCGGAGCTGGCGAGCCTGCTCAAGACCATCGCGGGCAAGGAGAACGTCGCCATCGAGGACGCGGCGCTGGCGCTCGTCGCCCGCGCGGCCGAAGGCTCGGCGCGCGACGCGCTCTCGCTGCTCGACCAAGCGATTGCGCACGGCGAAGAGGGCGAGATCAAGGCCGAGACGGTGCGCGCGATGCTCGGCCTCGCCGACCGCGGCCGCGTGCTCGACCTGTTCGAGAAGCTGATGGCCGGCCGGATCGAAGAGGCGCTGAGCGATCTGCATGAGCTCTATGACCGCGGCGCCGATCCGCTCGCCGTGATGCAGGACCTGCTCGAGACCGTGCATTTCCTCACCCGCGTGAAGGTCGCGCCGAACGCGGAAGGCTTCTTCGACGGCGCGAGCTCCGAAGGCCGCCGCGCCGCCGAGATGGCGGGCAAGCTTCCCGTCGCGGCCTTGACGCGCGCCTGGTCCATGCTGCTCAAAGGGCTGATCGAGGTGCGGGACGCTACGCGCCCCATCGCCGCCTGCGAGATGGCGCTGATCCGTCTCTCCTACGCCGCCGATCTTCCGCCTACGGATAAGCTGGTGAAGGACCTCCTGGACAACCCGCCCTCGTCGGGAGGTTCGCAAGCAAGTTCGCGCGGTGGCGCGGGTTCCGCAAAAGGCCCCGTGGCCAGTGCTGCTTACGCCTTCTCGAAATCTGCCTCGCAAATTCCGGCCCACGGAGAAGGCGGGAACCTGGCGGCCGCGCCGAGACTCGATGCGTCGACGGCACTCGCCATCCGCACGCTGGAAGACCTCGTCGCGCTCGCTGCGGCGAACGGCGCCTCGATCCTCAAGGTCAATCTCGAGAACGACGTGCATCTGGTGCGGCTCGAGCCCGGTCATATCGAGTTCCGGCCCTCGCCGCGCGCGCCCAATTCGCTTGCCGGCGACCTGAAGCAGAAGCTGAAGGACTGGACCGGCATGCCCTGGGCGGTGAGCATCGCGCGCGAAGGCGGTGCGCCCACCATCGCCGAGCAGCGCAAATCCGCCAAGGCCGCGCGCATCGAAAGCGTGATGCAGGAACCCTTGGTGCGCGCCGTGCTCGACCGCTTCCCCGGCGCCGAGATCGTCGCGGTGCGCGACGCGGCGGTGGAGGACGTGCCGGCGGAAGCGCCGCGCGACGATTGATCGGCGTCTACGATTTGGCGGCTTGCGAATGGCTGATGCCGAAGATCAGCATCCAGGCCGTCAATACCGAGCGTACGATCATGATGAGGCAGGCGAGTGCGACGGGATAAAGCGCCCATTGCGCCTGCCACAACACGGCGGCACCGCCCGCGGCTCCTGTGAGATAGGTCGCGATGACGGTCGCGATCAGCACGACCGGAAACCCGCCGCGATGGCTGATCGTGATGTGCCGGTTGGCGTAGCGGTAGATGATCGTCAGCGGCAGCCTGAGCCCGAAGAGGTTCAGCGCGATGAGCTCGGCGCCGAGCAGCCATGGCGGCTGCGGCGCCAGCACCGCGCCGGCTTCCAGGAGTACCGTCAGAAGATGCAGCGTGTTGTAGCGCGCGCCCTCCATGGTCACGCGCGTGTTGATGTCGTCCTGCGCGCTTATCTTGTCGAAATGCAGGGACACGACGATGAAGAGCAGGCCCACGAGTGCGCCCGCGGCCGAGCCTATCATGACGAACAGATCGTGCCATTGTTCCGGCCGGTAGACAGCTTCCATGGCTTTGTCCCCGCTATGGTTCGGTCGAGGATTCTAGGACAAGACGCGCGTTTGCGAAAATCGGATCAGAGGAAGTTGTTCGGCCAGATCATCGTGCGCCACATATGCGCCGTGGCGGAGTTGTCGAAGCCCAGGCCTTCCTTCGGCTGCTTGAAGTGGCGGCCGATGATGTCCTCGAACTCGCCCGGATCGATCGTCACGTTCTCGTCGAAGGCATAGAGATCGTAGAGCGTGATGGCGCGCGCGCTTGCGTACCAGCGATGCTTGCGCGCGGTCTCGTAAGCCTGTTTCAGGTAATCGGGCACCACGTAGTCCTCGCCCCAGAAGCGTACATAGGCTTGCGGATATTCGTATCCGACCTGCGGATCGGGGAAGAAGCGTAGCGCCTGGTGATGTTGCACGGCCCAGGCGACTTCTTCGTCGACGTAAGGCGCGATGAGCTGCGCGCCCCAATAGCCGTGATCGGTGCGGATCAGCGCGCCCATCGCGATATCGTGCAGAAGGCAGGTGAGCACGATCTTCTCGCCATGTCCCGCCTTGCGCGCCAGCGCCGCGCTTTGCAGCAGGTGGTTGCGCGCCGTCTTGCCGAAACGCAGGGTGTAGAAATCGAGCAGCTTGGGCTTTTCGGGCATCGCGGGCAGCGGCTGATGGTCGCCCACCATCATCAGCGTATCGGGACCGAGGGATTTGAGCGCCTCGCGCTCGGCGCGGCCCTCGATATCGTCCAGGTTCGCGATGGGATGGGGGACGCTGACGCGGCGCCTGCCGTCGTCTTCGGTGTGGACGGACATGGCGGCCCCCCCTTCGACGCTGCCTGCTGGAAATAGGGTGGATCGCGGCCCCTTGCGCCTGCTAGATCGTGCGGCATGGCGACACACACGGCAGGCCCCGAGATCGAGCGTCTGATCCAGCTCCTGGCGAAGCTGCCCGGGCTCGGCCCGCGTTCGGCGCGCCGTGCCGCGCTCGCCCTCCTCAAGAAGCGCGAGGCGCTGCTTGAGCCCTTGGGCACCGCGATGCGCGACGCAGCGCAGGCAATCAAGGTGTGCGAGACCTGCGGCAATCTGGACACGACCAGCCCCTGCGCACTGTGCCGCGATCCCACGCGCGACGCGCACGTGCTCTGCGTGGTCGAGGACGTTGCCGATCTGTGGGCGCTGGAGCGCGCGGGCGTCTTCCGCGGCCGCTATCACGTGCTCGGCGGCGCGCTCAGCGCGCTCGACGGCGTGACGCCGGAACGGCTGAACGTCGCCTCGCTGCTCAAGCGCGCGAGCGCGGGCGTCGACGAGGTCATCCTCGCCGTCAATGCCACCGTCGAAGGCCAGACGACCGCGCATTATCTGATGGACGTGCTTGCGCCCACGGGCGTGAAGGTCACGCGCCTGGCCCATGGCGTCCCCGTCGGCGGCGAGCTCGACTACCTCGACGAGGGCACGCTCAGCGCCGCGTTCCGCGCGCGGCGTGGGGAGTAAGCCCTTTGCGGGTCGCGACAGTCGTAGTAAGCTAAATTATGAATAAGATCGACGATGCCTGGGTTGCCCTGAAGCGGCTTTCGCCGCACGAACAGGAGATCGCGGCGGACGCGATATTGGACTATGCCGCGCAGGATACGGCTTTGCACCTCAGCGATGAGCAGGAAGATGAAGTCCGGCGTCGTCTGGAAGATACGCAAGCGGCGACCGTGACACCTGCGGAACTTCGCAGACGGCTCATGGGGTCGTGAAAGTCGTCATTCGCGCATTCATTCTCTACCGCAAATGTCATCGCCCGGCTTGTCCGGGCGACCCATGGATATAGGCTCGATGATCGGTGCGTGTTTCCGTGGGTCGCCCGCATAAAGCGGGCGATGACGATTGGGTTAGGGCGGGTTCGAAAGCGCAGGCGTGTCCTGCGTCGTGATCTCCACTGCCTCGATGCGGCCGGCGCGGAAGACGATGCGGCCGAGCGGTTTCTCGATCTCGCCGATGTCCTTGGAAGTGCGCTCGAAATGGGTGCGCAGGTCGCCCAGGCGTTCCGCCAAGAGCTTCACGTCCTTGAGCAGCGCGCCGACTTCCTTCTGGATCTCATACGCCTGCTCGCGCATCTTGGCATCGCGGGTCAGCGTCTGGATCGTGTTGACCGCGAGCATGAGGATGTGCGGCGAGACGATCACCACGTTCTGCTGGCGCGCCTTCTGTATCAGGTCCGAGAAGCTCGTGTGCAGCTCGGCATAGACCGACTCCGACGGCACGAACATCAGGGCCGGGGTCTGCGTCTCGCCCGCGATCAGGTATTTGGACGCGATGTCGCCCACATGCTTCTGCACGTCCGTGCGCAGCCGCGCGGCGGCGGATTTGCGCGCGCTCTCGTCGGCGTCCTTCAGCGCCTCGAACGCCTCGAGCGGAAATTTCGAATCCACCACCACCACCGCCTTCACGTTCGGCAGGCGGATGATGCAGTCCGGCCGCGAGCCGTTCGACAGCGTGTGCTGGAACTCGTAGAGCGAGGGCGAGAGCTGGTCGGCGACGATCGCCTCCATCCGCTCCTGGCCGAAGGCGCCGCGCGCCTGCTTGTCGGAGAGGATGTCCGAAAGCGCCGTCACATGGCCCGACAGCGCGCTGATGTTCTTCTGCGCCGCGTCGATGACGCTGAGCCGCTCGCCGATGCCGGCCAGCGTGGCGGAGGTCTTGGTCGCGCTCTCGCTCAGGCTCTCGCTCATGCGCCGGTTGAGCGCGTTCATCTGCTCCGACAAGGTGCGCTGAAGCTCGGCCTGCGCCGCGACCGTGTTCTGGAACTGGCCTTTGATCTCACCCTGCGCCACGATCACCGTGTCGAGCCTGGGATCGGGGCGCGTGTCCGCTCGCGGCCGTTTGAGCGCCCAGGCGAGCAGGATCGCGGCGATCATCACCGCGCAGGCGAGCAGAATCAGGCCTAGTTCCATGGTTTTGCCGCCAACCTTGACCCGGACAGGGCGCTCACCTATCTGAGCCCCATGAGCGTCCGCCCCATCCTTACCGCGCCCGATCCGCGTCTCAAAGCGGTCTCGACCGACGTCGGTGCGGTCGACGACGAGATTCGCCGGCTGATCGACGACATGGCCGATTCGATGTACGCGGCCGACGGCATCGGGCTGGCCGCGGTGCAGATCGGCGTGCCCAAGCGCGTCATCGTGATGGACCTGGACCAGAAATCCGGCAAGAAGAATCCGCGCGCCTTCGTCAATCCGAAGATCGTATGGGCCTCGGAAGAGACGGCGACCTTCGAGGAAGGCTGTCTTTCGGTTCCCGAGATCTGGGAGAGCGTCGACCGCCCGGCGCGCATCAAATGCGAATATCTCGACCGCGACGGCAAGGCGCAGCTGCTGGAGGCGGACGGGCTTCTCGCCACCTGCCTGCAGCACGAGATGGACCATCTCGAAGGCGTGCTCTTCATCGACCACATCTCCAAGCTCAAGCGCTCCATGGCGCTGCGCAAGCTTTCGAAAGCCAAGCGGCTGAAAGAGACGGGGTGAATGCCATCCTGTCATCCCCGGCGAGCATCGCCGTCAGGCGATGCGAGGGAAGGGGACCCAGGTGGGCGGACCGGTTTCGTACTTTCCACCTGGGTTCCCTTCCCCTCGCGATGCCGTTGGCATCGCTCGGCCGGGAATGACATTTTGAGTTGACGGAGAGGTTCCATGTCCCTCCGCCTCGCATTCTTAGGCACGCCGGATTTCGCGGTGCCCACGCTCGCCGAGCTCGTCGCGCAGGGACACGACATCGCCTGCGTCTATTCCCAGCCGCCCAGGCCCAAGGGACGCGGCCTCGACGCCCAACCATCGCCGGTGCACGAATTCGCGCTCGCGGCGGGGCTCGCGGTGCGCACGCCTCTGACGCTGAAGGACGCGGCTGAGCAGGAACTGTTCGCGGGCCTGGAGCTCGATGCCGCGATCGTCGTGGCCTATGGGCTTCTGCTGCCCAAGCCGGTGCTGGAGGCGCCCAGGCTCGGCTGCTTCAACCTGCATGCTTCGCTGTTGCCGCGCTGGCGCGGCGCAGCGCCGATCCAGCGCGCGATCATGGCGGGCGACGAAGAGACCGGCGCGATGATCATGCGCATGGAGGAAGGCCTCGACACCGGGCCCGTGCTGATGGCCGAGCGCATGAGCATCGGCCGCAAGACCTATGGCGAGCTGCACGATCTGCTCTCGCGCCTCGGCGCCGATCTGATGCTGCGCGCGCTGGGCGCTCTCGAACGCGGCACGGCGCGCGAGACGCCGCAGGCGACGCACGGCGTCACCTACGCCAAGAAGATCGCCAAGGACGAAGCCCGCATCGATTGGAGCAAGCCCGCGCGCGAGATCGATTGCCTGGTCCGCGGCCTGTCGCCGTTCCCCGGCGCGTGGTGCGACGCGAAAGGTGAGCGGCTCAAGATCCTCCATGCAGAACCCGTCGAGGGACGCGGCGTGCCGGGCACGCTGCTCGACGACCGCCTGACGGTCGCCTGCGGCGAAGGCGCGTTGCGCCTGGTGCGCCTGCAGCGTGCAGGCAAGTCCGCTATGACGGCGGAGGAGCTGCTGCGCGGCTTCACGCTCCCGCGCGACACGCTGCTCGGCTGATGCGCTACCGCCTCACCGTCGAATATGACGGCCGCCCGTTCGCCGGTTGGCAGCGGCAGGAGAACGCCCCGTCGGTGCAGGGCGCTCTGGAAGAGGCGATCTTCAGGCTCAGCGGCGAGCGCGTCACGGTGCATGGCGCGGGGCGCACCGATTCGGGCGTGCATGCGCTTGGACAGGCGGCGCATTTCGATCTCGTCAAGGAATTCGCCGGCGGCAAGATCCGCGACGCGCTCAACCACCATCTCAAGCCCGCGCCGGTGGCGGTGCTGGAGGCGGCGGCGGCGCCTCAGGATTTCAGCGCCCGCTTCTCGGCGACCGCGCGGCATTACCTCTACCGCATCCTCTGCCGCCGCGCGCCGGCGGCGCTCGACGCCGGGCGGGTGTGGCACGTCGTGCGTGCGCTTGACGCCGACGCGATGCACGCCGCCGCGCAGGCGCTCACGGGCCAGCACGATTTCACCACCTTCCGCGCCGCGGAGTGCCAGGCGAAATCGCCGGTCAAGACGCTCGACCGCCTCGACGTCTCGCGCGTCGGCGACGAGGTGCATGTCAACGCGTCGGCGCGCTCCTTCCTGCACAACCAGGTGCGTTCCATCGTGGGAAGCCTGAAGCTCGTGGGCGAAGGCAAATGGATGCCGCGCGACATGAAGCGTGCGCTCGACGCGCGCGACCGCGCCGAATGCGGGCCCGTGGCGCCGCCCGAAGGGCTGTATCTGGTCCGCGTGGATTACTGAAGGTCGATCAGCTCGACGCTGGCGGGCGCGATGGCACGGCTCAGGAATATCTCGCCCACGCGCGCGAAACGCTCCGGTGTGTCGGTGACCAGGAAACGATGCGGCGCGGGCGGGCCCTCGCGCAGCAGGCCGCCGTCGCGCAATCTCTTTTCGACGGCGCGCGCGGTGGTCTGCGCACTGTCGACAAGGGCGACGCGCTTGCCCGCGATCCGCGCGATCGAGTCCCTGAGCGCGGGATAGTGCGTGCAGCCGAGCACCAGCGCGCGCGGCTGTTTCGCCAGCAATCCGTCCAGATAGCGGTGGATGACGAGGTCGACGATCTCGCCCTCGATCAATCCTTCCTCGGCGAGAGGCACGAAGAGCGGGCAGGGCTGGCTCATCACCTCGACGTCAGGCGCGCGCGCATGGATGGCGCGGACATAGGCGCCTGCCCGCACCGTGCCCTCGGTCGCGATCACCGCGATGGGCCCCGAAGGAGATGCCGCCAGCGCGGCCTCCGCGCCCGGTGCGATCACGTCGATCACCGGCAGCGGCGCGAAAGCGTCTTCGAGTGCGCCCAGCGCCACGCCGGACGCCGTGTTGCAGGCGACGACCAGGAGCTTGATGCGCCGCTTGACCAGGGCTGCAGCCGCCTGCACCGCATAGCGCGTGACGGTATCGCCGCTCTTGGTGCCGTAGGGAAGCCGCGCGGTGTCGCCCAGATAGACGAAACTCTCCTGCGGCAGGCGCGCCATCAGCGCACGCATCACCGTCAAGCCTCCCATGCCGGAATCGAAGACGCCGATCGCCGCGTCGTTCATGGCGGGTTCGCGAAATAACGCGCGAGCACGGCCTGGTAGACGTCGCTCAACAGGCGGATCTCCGCTGTCGCCACGCATTCATCGGCCTTGTGCATCGTCCCGCCCGGAAGACCGAGCTCGACGACCGGGCAATGCTCCTTGATGAAGCGCGCATCCGACGTGCCGCCGGTCGTGGAAATTGCCGGTGGCGTGCCGATCGCGTGGCGCGCGGCATCGGCGACGAGAGAGACGAACGCGCCCGGCTCGGTCAGAAAGGCATTGGCGCCAAGCTCGAATTTCAGATCGACTTCGCAGCCGCTTGCCGCGCGCACCGCCTCGGCTTCGCTTTCGATCCATCGCTTCAGCCCGTCCGGCGTCTGCGAGTCGTTGAAGCGGATGTTGAACTGCGCCCGCGCCTGGGCGGGGATGACGTTGCCCGCGGGGTTGCCGACGTCGAGGGTGGTAAAGGAAAGCGTCGACGGCTCGAAATGCGCCGTACCCTCGTCGAGCACATGCGACGACAGGCGCTGCACCAGCGCCGCCATCGCCGGGATCGGATTGCGCGCCTTGGCCGGATAGCCGACATGGCCCTGCACGCCGCGCACGCTCACGCGCGCGGTCAGCGAGCCGCGCCGGCCGATCTTGAGCGTGTCGCCGGCGCGCGCCGTCGAGGTCGGCTCGCCGACGATGCAATGGCTCAGGACCTCGCCACGGCTTTTGAGCCAGTCGAGGACCTTCGTCGTGCCGTTGATCGCGGGTCCTTCCTCGTCGCCGGTGATGAGAAGGCTGATCGAGCCCTTGAGCGGTCCGCCCGCCAGGTGCCGCCCGGCTGCGTGCACGAACGCCGCGATGGCCGATTTCATGTCGGCGGCGCCGCGGCCATAGAGCGTGCCGTCCCGGATCTCGCCGGCGAAGGGATCATGGCGCCACAAAGCCTTGTCGCCGGGCGGCACGACGTCGGTGTGGCCGGCGAAGCAGAAATTGGGGCCGCCGCTTCCGATCCGCGCATAGAGGTTGTCGATCGGCGGCGTCCCGTCCTGCTCGAAGCGCAGCCTGTGACAGGCGAAGCCGAGCGGCTTCAATGCGGCCTCGAGCACGTCCAGCGCGCCTTCGTCCTTCGGCGTCACCGAAGGGCAGCGGATGAGGCTTTGGGCGAGTTCCACCGGGTCCATGGCCGCTTTATACAGGGGCGCGAGCCATTTGCCCGAGCCATTTGTGAAGGAGATCTGCATGGGACGCCTGGACGGAAAGGTCGCCCTCGTCACGGGGGCTGCGAGCGGGATCGGGCGCGGCACGGTCGACCTGTTCGTGGCCGAGGGCGCCCGCGTCATCGCCGCCGACATCCAGGACGGCAAGGGCGCGCGGCTCGAGGAGGAGCACAAGGGCCGCGCGCGCTATGTGCGCTGCGACGTGAGCGTGGAGAAGGACATCGAGGCCGCGGTCGCGGCGGCGGCTACGCATTTCGGGCGGCTCGACGTCCTCTTCAACAACGCCGGCACCGGCGGCGCGCGCGATCCGGCCGACGCGGTGACGGCGGAAGGCTTCGATGCGGTCATGCACCTGCATGTGCGCGCGGCGCTGTTCGGGATGAAATACGCCGTTCCCCTGATGCGCGCGCAGGGCGCAGGCTCGATCGTCTCGACCGCTTCGGTCGCGGGGCTTCAGGCGGGCTTCGGGCCCATCCTCTATTCCATCGCCAAGGCCGCGATCATACACATGACCCGCGTGACGGCGCCGCAGCTCGCTCCCTCCAACATCCGCGTCAACTGCATCTGCCCGGGCCTGATCGCGACCAACATCTTCGCCAGCGCCATGGGCGTGCCCAGCCAGCTCGGCGAGACGCGCCTCGACGCCATCGCGGAAGCCGCGAAGCATTCGCAGCCCATCCCGCGCGGCGGCCGCCCGCGCGACATCGCCGAGGCGGCGCTCTATCTGGCGAGCGACGGGTCGGGCTTCGTCACCGGCCAGGCGCTGGTCGTCGACGGCGGCATCACGCTGGGCCCGAGCGGCATGTCGCAGATGTCGGTCTTCGCGCCCATCGTCGAGGCGCTCGGCATCGACGCCGAGACGCTCGCCCAGATGACGCCGGCGAGAACCTAGAGCCTGATCCAGGCAGCTTGAATCGGAGCATCCTTCCAGAGAAACACAACATCTTGCGGTGCCGCATGCGCGGCGCATTCGAACCGCACTTTCCGAAGGGGAGGGGGGGGCCGCGAAAATCTGCATTCAACCCGTCGCGCGCGCGTCCGCGGAACATAAGGTGTGGACCGCCGTGCTTCTGTACAGAACTCTCTCGCACCTTCGAGCAGCCTTTCGCGCAGACTTCGCCTCCGAAAGAGAAGTCGTGACGGCGCCGCGCACTTTCAACTGCGCACAGACGCATAGCGTTATGCGATGGCGATGAGATCGTAAGGACCGGAGTCGCTGGCGGCTGGCTTCAGAATCGAGTCCGGACCTTAGATCCTGCCCGCCAGTGGATCGGGGCCGAAGCGGTTGTCGCCAACCGTGCCGCGCAGGCAATAGAGCTCGACGAAGCTCCACATGGACAGCGCAACGCCGCAAAGCCCGGCGCATATGGCAGCGATTTGAGCGGGTTGGTTGTCCGGCGGTATCAGCTTCGTCGCCATCATGATCTCCGGCGCAAACGTCAACGGTATCGGAGCCAGGAAGAATATCAGGAGCCACCAGGCGCTTTTGTTGCGGTCATGCAGACGCTTCACGGTGACCGCCAAGTACATGTAGTCGATGGCGATCACGAAGATGCCGGCCGCGATCACGAAAGCGATCCCGGGATAGATCGATTGGTTGTCGGACATGGTGTGCTCATTCACGACGCCGGTCGCGAGCAGGATCGCGTAGGCGAGAAGAATGCCCAGGAACACGACCATCTCCATCGCCCAGACGACGACGTAGAACAGCCACAGGCGCGCGCGGTTGATGCGGCCGCTGAAGCTGAAGAGGTACCGGCTCCAGCTCACCTATTCAGATTCGTCCGGCCAGCGGATCGGGACCGAAGCGGTTGTCGCCGACCGTGCCGCGCAGGCAATAGAGCTCGACGAAGGCCCAGAGCGAGAGCGCGAGCGCGGCGAGCCTGCAGACCATCAGCACGGGATCGGCATTGGCTTCCATCAGATGCTGGAGGCCGTATTTCGTGAAGACCGTCGTGACGTAATAGCCGTTGAGCACGATGGGCACGATGATGAAGGGGATGAGCCAGACGGCGCCCTTGTCACGGTCGTGCAGGCGCTTGGTCGTCACCGCGAGAGCGGCGACGAGCAGCGCGACATAGACGACCAGGCTCAGCAACCCCAGGAACAGGAGGCCTCCGCCCGCGGCGAGAAGCCCGTTGCCGTTATGCGCCTGGGCCGTGAACGCGGAGAAACCGACCAGCGTCGCGAAGAGGATGAAGAAGGCGACCCACACGCACATCACGATCAGGAAAAACAGCCAGATCTTGGCGCGGTTGATGCGGCCCTGGAAACTGAAAAGATAATTCATGGCTCCCCCCGGAATTGCCTGTGCCCGAACCATCGCACGAAAGCACGGCGGGCGGAAGGCGTGTGTGCGCTGCAGCAAAGCCCTGCCGCGTCAGTCGCGCAGCAGCTCGTTGATCGAGGTCTTGGCGCGGGTGCGCTCGTCGACGCGCTTGACGATCACCGCGCAGGAAAGCGCCGGCCGGCCTTCGCCCTGCGGCAGCGAGCCCGGCACCACGACGGAATAGGGCGGCACGCGTCCCCGGAAGATCTCGCCGCTGTGGCGGTCGACGATGCGCGTCGAGGCGGTGAGGAACACGCCCATGGAAAGGACCGAACCTTCGCCGACCACGACGCCTTCGGCCACTTCCGAGCGCGCGCCGATGAAGCAATTGTCCTCGATGATCGTGGGCTGGGCCTGCAGCGGCTCGAGCACGCCGCCGATGCCCACGCCGCCGGAGAGGTGGCAGTCGCGGCCGATCTGCGCGCAGGAGCCGACCGTCGACCAGCCGTCGACCATCGTGTTCTCGCCGACATGGGCGCCGACATTGACGAAGGACGGCATCAGCACCACGCCCTTGGCGATGAAGGCCGAGCGCCGCACGATCGATCCGGGCACGGCGCGGAATCCGGCGGCGCGGAATTTCGCCTCGTCCCAGCCTGCGAATTTCGATTCGACCTTGTCCCACCAATTGCCGGGATGGCCTTCGATCAGCCGCATGTCGTTCAGGCGGAAGGAAAGCAGCACGGCTTTCTTCAGCCATTGATGCACCTGCCATTCGCCGCCCACCTTCTCGGCGACGCGCAGCAGGCCGGTGTCGAGCGCGTCGAGCGCATGTTCGACCGCGTCGCGCACCACGCCTTTCGTGGCCGGGCCCAGCTCTTCGCGATTGTCCCAGGCGTGCTCGATGGTCTCGGCGAAGGTCATGATCTAGAACGTTTCCAGTCGCGCTGAATTCTGAGCTTGCGGCACGTCGCCCTTCGAGGCTCGGCCTGCGGCCTCGCACCTCAGGGTGACGTGCCTACTGAACCAGCAGTAGCGTCATCCTGAGGTGCGAGCGCAGCGAGCCTCGAAGGATGGCGCTCCGCTCGGTTCAACCTCGGTGGAACTTGCTCTAAGTCCTGACGGCGTTCAAGAATGCGCTCAAATCCTTCGTTTCATAATCGATATGGGAGCGGTCCGCGACCGGAAAATCGGGCCCCTGCTTCGACCACACCGAGCCGTTGTCGAGCCACACGGTGGTCATGCCCAGCGCATGTGCCGGCACCAGGTTTCGGGCCAGATCCTCGAACATCGCCGCGCGTCCGGGCGCGATACCCGCCTTGGCGACGACCGTTTCGTAAGCGGCCGCGAAAGGCTTCGGCACGAAGCCCATCGCGCGGATGTCCCACACCGCATCCGCCAGCCGGCCGAGCCCGATGCGCTCCAGCACGCGCGAAGCATAGTTCCCGCATCCGTTGGTGAAGACGAAGCAGCGTCCGGGAAGCCGTGCGATGGCGGCGTTCAACTCCGGATCGGGTTGGAGCGCGCAGAGGTCGATGGCGTGGACGTCCTCGAGGAAATCCTCCGGATCGACGTCGTGAAGCCGGATCAGCCCGTTCAGCGTCGTGCCGTGGTCGCGGTAATAGGCCTTCTGCAGGCGCCTGGCCTCGTCGGGCGGCAGATCCAGCAGCCGCGCGACATAGGCCCCCATGCGCATGTCGATCTGCGCGAAAAGGTCGGTGTCGGCGCGATAGAGCGTGTTGTCGAGATCGAAGATCCACGCATCGACGTGGCGGAAATCGGGGTTCGCAGCGGCCGGCGCGGCGCGGGACGGGCACGGAACGGGCGGGCCGGCAGGCATGGTTACCTTCTCTCAACCATGAGGCTTAAGCGCAAGTTAAAAGCAAAAGCCGCATATTCCTCGCATGACGGGGAGAATAGCACGCGGCGTCCCGGCGGACAGCAAGCAGGTCCTGCGCCTGCTCGAGGAACGCACGCGCCATGCGCAGCACGAGCTCGCCGGGCGCGGCGATGCGGGCGACGACGTGCTCGACTATCTGGCGCGCGAGGGCGAGCCCGCGACGCGGCGCGCGGTCGCCGCCAACCCCGCCGCCCCCGCCCATTCCAACCGCACCCTCGCCGACGACGATTGCGACGACGTGCGCGCCGAGCTCGCCCGCAAGATCGCGCGCCTGATGCCGGGCCTGTCCAGGCGCGAGGCCGACCATATCCGCGCGCTCACCATCGAGACGCTGGAGCGGCTCGCAGCCGACCAGGTGCCGCGCGTGCGCGCGATCCTGGCCGAGGAGATCAAGCATCTCGATTGCGTGCCGGCGCATGTGGTCAAGGCCCTGGCGCGCGACGTCGAGACCATCGTTTCGGTGCCGATCCTGGAATATTCGCCGCTGCTCTCCGACGCCGATCTCATGGAGATCATCGCCGAGGGCAAGGTGCACGCCGTGCTCGCGGCCATCGCGCGGCGCAGGCCCTTGAGCGCCAATGTCACCGACGCGGTCGTCTCCTCTCTCGACATACCCGCGGTCTCGGCGCTTCTCGCCAATCCCGACGCCGCGATCCGCGAGCGCACGCTGGACGCGATCATCGACCAGGCCGAGCGCATCAGCGTGTGGCAGAACGCGCTCGCCATGCGCGCCGACCTGTCGTGCCGCGCGGTCAGGCGGCTCGCCTCCTTCGTCTCGACCGAGCTGATCGAGCAGCTTGCGCGGCTGCATCATCTCGACGACGAGACCAAGCAGCTCCTGAACCGCCAGGTGCGCGCGCGCGCCGACGAGGGCGAGCTCGCGCCGTCGCAAGGCGATGCGGCTTTCGCCGAGGTCGAGGCCGCGGCCAAGGCCGGCAGGCTCGACGAATCCTTCGTCGAAGCGGCGGCGGAAGGCGCCAAGCGCGAGATCATCGTGCTCGCGCTTTCGCGCCTGGCGCGCGTGCCCGACCGCACGGTGCGCCGCGTCCTGCTCACGCGTTCCGCCAAGCCGGTGACGGCGCTGGTGTGGCGCGCGGGCCTTTCGATGCGCGCCGCGTTCAAGATCCAGCGCTTCGTGATGAAGCTTCCCACCGATGAGCTCCTCCCAGCGCGCAACGGCATCCGCTTCCCGCTGACCGACGACGAGATGCGCTGGCACCTGAGCTATTTCGGGATCGCTGATTGACTACTTCTTCGCCGGAAGCAGCAGTCCCTTGTCGCTGACATGGGCGGTGAAGCCCGAGAGCCCCTTGACCTTGGTCTCCGCGAAGCCGGATTCGACGAGGCCGCGCTTGGCGCAGTTCTCGCGGCCCTGGATCTCGAACTCGACATTGGTGGTGCAGAACTTGTTGGGGCCGTAGACGATCGGCACGCCGCCCGGCGTCTGGGCGAGGATCCAGATCCTGTCGGCGGCGAGCGGCTCGGTGATCGCCTTGGCGCAGCCGCCGGCCGCGATCTTCCACCAGCCGCGCGAGAAGAACTTGCCGCCCTTGTCCTCGCCCAGCGCCACCCAGACCGGCTTGTCGCTGTCGTCGCAGACGGCGTAGCCGGCGGGCGCGGTCGTCTTGAGCGCTTCGGTCTCCAGCGCATCGAACAGATCCGACGCGCTCGCGTTCGCCGCCATGTTCATGCGCTTGCGGAACGCGGCGAGCGCTGCGTCGGTCGCCTTGTCGGGCTTGGCGTCGATGGCGCCGATCTTGGCGCCTTCGTCCTTGAGCAGGCGCTTCAAGCCCGCGGCCTCGGCCTCCTTCATCGAGGCGAAGGCCGGCGTCTCGTCGAAGGTCATCGCCCAGGATTTTGCACGATGGGTGTCGACGCCCGCGAACGGCCGGTCGAAGGTGTCGTCGGCCGGGCAGCGCGTCGACGCGAGCGGCGTGGTGAGCGCGAAATCGGCGTCCTTCACGCAAAGCTTCTGGCCGCCGCCCCAGGCGCGCATCTGCCCCGCATGGCCGAGCGATGTGCGCGCATAGACGAAATAGCCATGCGCGCTCAACCGCTCCTTGATCGCGGTCTGGCAGGTGCCGGGCACGATGCGCGTCCAGCCCTGCGTCGCCGCGTTGACCCCCTGCGCGTAGCCGGACGCCGCATAGAGGATGTAGGAGGTGCGGTTGCAGAGCTTGAGCTGCGCCTGCGCGGCCGTTGCCGACGCGCAGACGGCCAGGCTCGCAAGGATAAGCTTCTTCGCGATCATTCGGCGGTGATGAGCGTGCCGGCGCCGTGCTCGGTGAAGAGCTCGAGCAGAAGGACGTGGGGGATGCGGCCGTCCAGGATCACCGCGGCCTTGACGCCGGATTGGACGGCTTCGATCGCGGTCTCGATCTTGGGGATCATGCCGCCGCGGATCGTGCCGTCCTTGATGAGGCCCGCGGCCTCGGCGACCGTCAGGGTGGGGATGAGCTTGCGGTCCTGATCGAGTACGCCTTCGACGTCGGTGAGCAGGATCAGGCGCTCGGCCTGCATCGCGCTCGCGACCGCGCCCGACACCGTGTCGGCGTTGATGTTGAAGGTCTCGCCCCTGGGCCCGATGCCGATCGGCGCGATCACCGGGATCAGGTCGGACTTCATGATGTTGCGCAGGACTTCGGGATTGATCTTGTCCGGCTGGCCCACGAAGCCGAGATCGACGGCCTTGTTCTCCAGCGTCGTGGGATCGAGCTTCATGCGCTCGAGCTTCTTGGCGAGGATCAGATTGCCGTCCTTGCCCGAGATGCCCACGGCGCGGCCGCCCGCGGCGTTGATGCCGCTGACGATGTGCTTGTTGATCGAGCCGGTGAGCACCATCTCGACCACGTCGATCGCGGCCGCGTCGGTGACGCGCAGCCCGTCGACGAAGCTCGATTCGATCGACAGCCGCTTGAGCATGTCGCCGATCTGCGGGCCCCCGCCATGGACGACCACGGGCTCGATGCCCGTCTGCTTCATCAGCACGATGTCCTGCGCGAAGTCCTCGGTGACGCCGTCGACCATGGCGTTGCCGCCGTATTTCACCACCACGGTCTTGCGGTCGTATTTCAGGATGTAGGGCAGCGCCTCGACCAGGACGCGGGCAGTCGAGCGCCAGCGCGCCATGATGCGCAGATTGCGGTCTTGGCTGATGTCGTCCTGAAGCGCCATGGCCGGGCGTTATAATGCAAAGCTCAGTTTGCGGCCAGCGCCGCGATGTGCGCTTTCAGCGCGTCCAGCCCCAAACCTTTGAGCGCGGAGGTCGAAAAAACTTCCGGATACGCGGCGGTGTGGCGGCCGGCTTCCTCGCTCAAGGCGCGTTCCGCTTCGGTTCGCTCGCCCGGCGAAAGCTGGTCGATCTTTGTTAACGCGAGCACGTAGGAGACCGCCGCCTGGTCGAGCAGGGTGCAGGCCTCGCGGTCGGTGTCCATCGCGCCGCGCCGCGCGTCGACGAGCACGAACACGCGGGCGAGATTGGCGCGGCCCCTGACATAGGCGAAGATCAGCGACTGCCACTCCTCGGCCAGGCTCCTGGAGGCGCGCGCATAGCCGTAGCCGGGGAGGTCGGCGAGCACGATCCTGCCCCCCAGGTCGAAGAAGTTTATCTGCCGCGTGCGTCCGGGCGTGTTCGACACCCGCGCCAGCGTCCTGCGCCCGGTGAGCGCGTTGACGAGGCTCGACTTGCCCGCGTTGGAGCGGCCGACGAACGCGACCTCGGGGAGCTTCTCCGGCGGAAGGTTGTCCACCGCGCTCGCGCCCCAGATGAAGTCGCACGGCCCCGCGAACAGCTTGCGGGCGAATTCGCTATCGCCGCTCACTTGTTGTCTTTGCCGTCGTCTTTGCGCCCCAACAGCCGCGAGAGCCAGGCAGGCGGCTTCAGGTTGTCGATCAGATGCACATCGGCGCCCTGGCGTCTCATGATGTAGTACTGCTGCGCGACCGAAAGCAGGTTGTTCCAGGTGTAGTAGATCACCAGCCCCGCGGGGAACGTCGCGAACATGAAGGTGAAGACGATCGGCATCAGCCCGAACATCCTGGCCTGCACCGGATCGGTCGGCGCGGGGTTGAGCTTGGTCTGGAGCCACTGGGTGATGCCCATCAGGATCGGCCAGATGCCGATGGAGAGGAAGCCCAGGAACGACGGCAGCACCGCGTGCGGATCGAACGGGAAGAGGCCGAAGAGGTTGACGAGCGAGGTCGGGTCCGGCGCCGAAAGGTCGTGGATCCAGCCGTAGAACGGCGCGTGGCGCAGCTCGAGCGTGACGAAGATCACCTTATACAGCGAGAAGAACACCGGGATGATGAGCAGCATCGGGAGGCAGCCCGCGACCGGGTTCGCCTTCTCGGTGCGATAGAGCTCCATCATCGCCTGCTGCTGCTTCTGCGGATCGTCGGCGAAGCGCTCCTTGATGCGCTCCATCTGCGGCTGGAGCTTCTTCATCTTCGCCATGGATTTGTATTGCGCGTTGGCGATGGGGAAGAAGACGAGCTTGACGACGACGGTCAGCGCCAGGATCGCGATGCCGAAATTGCCGAGCAGATGATAGAGCTGGTCGAGCAGCAGGAACAGCGGCTGGGTGATGAACCAGAACCAGCCCCAGTCGATCGCATAATCGAAATCGGCGATGCCGAGCTTTTTCTTGTAGCCGTTGAGCACGTCATAGACCTTCGCGCCCGCGAACAGGCGGTGGTCGACCGTCGTCGTGGCACCGGGCGCGATCGTGCGCGCACCGAGGCGGTAATCGGCCTGGTAGTGCTTGGCCTGCCCGGGCGCCGCGCTGTAGGAGCCGTCGAAGGACTGGTCCTGGGGCGGGATCAGCGCCGCCATCCAGTATTTGTCGGTGATGCCCAGCCAGCCGCCGGTCGCGGTGAAGGTCTTGGGCGGCGTGTCGTCCTTGAAATCGTCGTAGCTCGGGTCCTTCAGCCCTCCCGCATAGCCGACGAAGCCTTCATGCAGCACCCAGTAATGCTGCGAGGACGGCACGCCGTCGCGCGCGACATAGGCGAAAGGCTGCAGCGCGACCTTGGCGTTCGACTTGTTCGCGACGCTGTCGCTGACGGTGAACATGAACTTGTCGTCGACTGCGATCTTGCGCGTGAAGACGAGGCCGTGGCCGTTGTCCCAGCTCAGCGTCACGGGACGGGTGGGCGTCAGCGTGCCGCTGCCTTCCTGCTTCCACGGCGTGGACCCGTCGGGCACGGCGAGCGTTTCGCCCGGCACCGGCACGAAGCCGAACACGGCGTAGTAGGGATAGTCGCTCGACTGCGGCGAGAAGAGGACGATCTCGCGGCTCTTGGGGCCGATCGTGTCGCGATAGTTCTTCAGCCTCAGATCGTCCAGCCGCGCGCCCTTTAGCAGCAGCGAACCGTCGACCGAGGGTGTGTCGATCGCGATGCGCGCGCCTCCGCGCTTGAGCGCCTCGTCGCGGGGGAGAGCCTTCGCGGCCGCCGCCGCCTGCGGCGCGGCCTGGTCCGGCTTGTGCTGATGGGCGGAAGCGGCCTGACGCGCCTGCTCGGCCTTCATCTTCGGGCCGCCGACGAAATATTCCCAGCCCAGGAAGATGCCGAGCGAAAGGAGGACGGCGATGATCAGATTGCGATTGTCGGTCATGAAAACCTATTCCGGAGGAACGGGATCGAAGCCCTGCGATCCGCCGAGCCACGCGATGGGATGACAACGGGACAGTCTCTTCGCCGTCAAGATCGTGCCCTTGACGGGACCGTGGATGCGCAAGGCGTCGAGCGCGTATTCCGAGCAGGTCGGCTCGAAGCGGCAAACCGGCGGAAACATCGGAGACACAAACCGGCGATAGAACAGCACGGGCGCGGTGAGTACCACAACGGCCACGCGGCGAAACGGGCGCAAATCGTCACTCACGTCCTGCTTCCCTGGCTGCTTCCCTGGCTGCTTCCCTGGGCGTCGAGCCTCAGATGGGCGGCCTCGACCGCCGCCGCAAGGTCGGACGTGAGGCTCGCGAACGGCCGGTCCAGGGTCCCCGGCCGGGCCACCAGCACATAATCGGCGCCCGCGCGGCCCTTGGCCGGAAGGATGGCGGCGGCGGCGGCGCGCAGGCGGCGCTTGGCGCGGTTGCGTGCTACGGCATTGCCGAGCTTGCGGGTCGCGGTGAAGCCGACGCGCAGGACGCCTAAGTCCGGTCCGGCGCAGGTTTCGAGGGTCAGGGACGGCGTCACGCGGCGCACGCCCTTCTGGGCATTGAGGAAATCGGCCCGGGTCTTCAGCCGCGTCATGCGGAGCGGCGGCGCGGGGCCACCGGTTTCAGGCGGAAAGCTTCTTGCGGCCATGGGCGCGGCGGCGCGCCAGGACCTTGCGGCCGCCCACCGTCGCCATGCGCGAACGGAAACCGTGGCGGCGCTTGCGCACGATCTTGCTCGGCTGATAGGGGCGTTTCATGGCTGGCTCCGGAAGGCTGACAAAAGAGCGGGGGTTCTAAGCACTGGGGCAGCGGCTGTCAATTCGGGGCCGGGACAGGCGAAAACCCCGCCCCCGCCTTGGATTTTCGTAACGCGAAATGCTCTAACAGGCGCCATGTTGGGCCGCATCCGTGCCGGTTTGGGCGAGGGCTGGAGGCTTGCCGCACACTCCTTGTCTGGGCGGCTCCTGCTGCTCACGATCTTCTATGGGATGATCGGCGAGGTGCTGATCTTCGTGCCTCTGATCGGCCAGTATTACGGCGAGCTCCTGGACAACCACATCGAGGCGGCCGAGCTCGCCTTCCTGCCGTTCACCATGCCCGGCGGCAACGACCTGCCCGAGGCGATGCGCAGCGCGATCCTGCGGCGCGCGGGCGCCTCGGCCGTGTTCCTCACGCTCCCCGACCAGCGGCTCTATTTCGACCTCGGCAAGCAGCCGAGCCGCGTCGACGTGACGGTGGATCTGAGCAAGGCCGGTATCGGCACCGAGATGGTCGAGGGCCTGTCCTGCCTCTTCCAGGGCGGCGACCGGATGCTGCATGTGACCGCGCCCAGCCGCATCAAGAGCGCCAAATCCATCGGCATCATCCTGAGCGAAGCGCCGATCCGCGCGGCGCTCAAGGCCTATGCCTGGCGCGTGCTCGCAACCGGCTTCTTCGTCTCGGGCGTGGCGGCGCTGCTGCTCTTCTTCTCGCTGTTCGTCGTCTTCGTGCGGCCGATGGAGCGCTTCACCGCCGCGATGATGCGCTTCCGCGACAATCCCGAAGACTCCGCGATGATCGTCGCCGCGTCCTCGCGCCAGGACGAGATCGGCGTGGCCGAGCGCGAACTCGCCTCGATGCAGCGCGATCTCTATGCCTCGCTGCAGCAGAAGACGCGGCTCGCGGCGCTGGGGGCGGCGGTGGCGCGCATCCAGCACGACCTGCGCAACATCCTGGCCAATGCCAAGCTCGCCTCCGACCGCCTGTCGACGATCGAGGATCCGGTCGTCAAGCGCCTGACGCCGCGCCTCGTGGGCTCGCTCGACCGCGCGGTGGCGCTGGCGACGCAGACCCTGCGCTACGGCCGCGCCGACGAGCGTGCGCCGTTGCGCAAGCGCACCCTGCTCAAGCCGCTGATCGACGAGGCGGGGGAGGCCGCGCTCGAGACCTCGCCCAGTCCGATCGCTTTCGCCAACACCGTCGATGAGGGCCTCGCCGTCGATGCCGATTCCGAGCAGCTCTACCGCATCGTGCTCAATCTGCTGCGCAATGCCGTGGAAGCGCTCGGCGAGCGCGACGGCGCGCGCGTCGAGATCGTGGCCGAGCGCCATGGGCGCCTGGTGAGCTTCGCCGTCGCCGACAACGGTCCGGGCATCCCGCAAGCGATGTTGCCCAAGCTCTTCCAGCCCTTCGCGCGCACGGCGCGCGGCGGCGGCTCGGGCCTGGGGCTGGCCATCGCGCGCGATCTGGCGCGCGCGCATGGCGGCGACATCGTCTTGATGCATACGGGTCCCGGCGGCACGCGGTTCCGTATCGACATCCCCGACCGCAAGGAGGGCTGACACATGGCTTGGGATCCCAAGGTCTATCTCGATTTCGAGGACGAGCGCACGCGCCCCGCCGTCGAGCTGCTCGCGCGCGTGCCCCACAAGGCTCCGTCGCAGGTGATCGATCTGGGCTGCGGTCCCGGCAACTCGACGACGCTGCTGGCGCGGCGCTGGCCGAAAGCCAAGCTCGAAGGATTGGATTCGTCGGAAGCCATGCTCGACCAGGCGCGGCGCTCGGGCATTCAGGCGACGTGGCATTCGGGCGACATCCCGAGCTGGTCGCCCACGCGGCGCTACGACGTGATCTTCGCCAACGCCGCACTGCATTGGCTGGACGATCAGGACGCGCTGCTCGCGCGGCTGATGGGATATCTGAGCGAAGGCGGCGTGCTCGCCTTCCAGGTGCCGGCCAATTTCAACGAGCCGTCGCACAAGCTCATGCGCGACGTGGCCGCCGAAGGGCCATGGGCGGCGAAGCTCAAAGACGTGCGCAACATCGTGCTCGGCTCGGAACAGGGCTACTACGAGATGCTCGAGCCGCGCGCGTCGTATCTCGACATCTGGCAGACGACCTATCTCCAGGTGCTCGAAGGCGACGATCCCGTGTTGCGCTGGGTCAGCGGCACGGGCCTGCGCCCCTTCGTGCAGGCGCTCGAGGGCCAGGAGCGCGAGGACTTCACGCGCGAATACAAGAAGCGCCTGAACGCGGCCTATCCGATGCGCAAATCCGGCAAGACGCTCTTCCCGTTCCAGCGTCTCTTCGTGGTGGCGCGGCGGAAATAGGACCGGCGGGCGATTCAAATCCCGCCCGGCCGGCCATCGCTCAGCGGACTCGCCAGAGATGCAAGCGCGCGCGCCAGATCCGCCTGGCGGTGGAGGCCCATCTTGGCGAGGACGGACAGAAGCTGCGTGCGGACCGTCGAAAGCCGCACATGTCTTTCCGCGGCGAATGCGTCGAGCCTCGCGCCGCGCCCGATGGCCAGCGCCAGGCGCGCTTCGGCCGGCGTCAGGCCATAGAGCGTCTGCAGGTCCTCGACCGCAACGTCCGGCCGCCGCTGCGGATCGCGCAGCACAAGGAGCACGCCGGGATGTTGCGCCGGGGCAAGCGGGCTCGACGGCGGAAGTCCGATGCACCACAGATACAGCGCGCGTCCGTCGCTGCGCGTCAGGCGCATCATCGAGGCCGGCATGGCGCCCCGCAACGCTTGCTGCAGCATGGCGTCGAGGGCCCGCCCGGCCGGACCCGTTGCGCGGAGCTGTGCGTGTCCGGCCGTCAGCTCCGCGCAATCCGACAGCGCCTGGCGGGCAAATCCGTTCGCGAAAGCGATCCGCAGCCGCTCGTCCAGGATCATGATCCCGTAGCTCAGCCGCTCAAGCGCCGCGCTTGCGCCGCGGGCGAGCGATTGGGCCTCGCGCAGCGTCTCGCGCAATCGCCAGGCGCGCAGGAAGTGCTCGCCCGCCCGGCGCAGGCTGCCGGCGGCGCGCGCATCGTATGGCCCGGACGCTCCCGGGCGCATCGCCGCCAGGTAGATGTCGTTGGTCCCGCAGCGCCCCGCGAAATAGTCGAGCGTGTGCCGCGTGCCGAGCGGAGCCGAGAATTCCTGGTAGAACGGATCGTGCGCCACGAAGCGGTCGTCGAAATGTTCGGCGTCGTTGAACAGGAAGCCGGCGCCGCGGCGCGCGAATATCGCCTGCTTGGGATCGAGCCGTCCGTAATAGCGCGTGTAGCGGTCGTAGCTTTCGGACGACAGGACCCGGTTGGTCGTCTCGGCCGCGATCCCGACGCCCGCCGCGACGAACGACGTTTCCGCCGAGCCGAGGATGACGCGCATTCTTTCCAGCGCCGGGCGCCAATTGCCGTCGATCGCGCTGGCTTCGTAGATGTCGCCGACCATCAGATCCGCTTGAGGTGGCCTCATCGTCGTCCCCGTCCGTTGCCGTCATCTTATGGCCGCGGGCGCCGTCCACCAAATGGTGGATGAAGCGCCGGCGCCGCGCTGCTCCAATTCCCGGACGCGACAAAGGAGTGTGTGCGATGATCAAGAGCTTGCGGGCTGCCATGTTCCTTGTGCTGGCCGCTTGGCCCGCCGGCGCGACGACGGTGCCGGTCATATCCGGGAAATATTTCACCTCGGCGGTGAGCGTTTGCCAGCCTTCCATCCAGGTCAGCTATGCGGGCGGCGTGGTGAGCGCCATCACCGTGCCGTCCCCGGGCTCCATGCTGAACACCGCCGGCATCGCCGATTTCGATGCGGCGACAGGCAAAGTCTCGATACGCGGCGTCGCCAACACCGGCTCCGCGCTGCTTCTCAGCGACAATATGGGGCACAATTTCGGAACGCCCCTTGCCGGCGGTCCGGTGAAGGTCAAGTACGGCTGGTCGAACACCGAGACCACGGTGACGATCGACGGCACCGTGTTCCAAGCCGTCTACGGAAAGCTCAAGAGCGGCACCGTCGAAAGCTTCATGCTCGAAGGCATAGACAGCGGCGGCTGCGCGGTCTCGATCTCCGCCTCCAGATAAAGGACGCCGTCCTCAGTCTCCCAGCACGACTCCATCCCGCCTTGGGTCGGCGGCGCCGATATAGCCGTTCTTGACGCGCTCGACGATGTGCAGGCCGCTCTTCTCGACCGAGGGCGTCGCGACCGTGTGGCCCATCGCGGTGAGGCCGGGCGTCAAGGCTTCGAGCGCGGTGTCCTTCTCCAGAAGCGTCGGCCCGTTGGGATTGCCCGGATGCGGTTGCGCCGCCGCCTGTTCGGGCGTGGCGCCGCCGTCGATCATCGCGATCAGGGACTGCGCGACATATTCGATGATCATCGGCCCGCCGGGCGAGCCGGTCGCGAGCTTGAAGCGCCCGTCGGGGCCAAGGACGATCGTGGGCGACATCGCCGACAGCGGATGCTTGCCCGCGGCCGGCGCGTTCGCGACCGGCTTTCCGTCGCGCATGGGATCGAGCGAGAAATCGGTGAGCTGGTTGTCGAGCACGAAGCCCTTGACCACCATCTCCGAGCCGAACGGCGCCTCGACCGTCGTCGTCATCGACACGACCTCGCCATTGTCGTCGACGATGGACATATGGCTCGTGCCGGCGTGCTCTGGCGTGCGCTGCGGCGCGTATGCGTCGCCCAGGCCCGGCTTGGCGGTGCCCATGTCCTTGGCGGGATCGATCAGCGCCGAGCGCCGCGCGATGTATTTGCGGTCGAGCAGCGCCTTGACCGGCACCTTCACGAAATCCGGATCGCCCAGATACTCGGCGCGGTCGGCGAAGGCGAGGCGGCTTGCCTGCGCGAACAGATGCACGCCTTCGAGCGTGCCGGGCGCGAGTTCTTTCGACGGGAAGCGCTCGAGCATGCCCAATATCTGCAGCACCGCGATGCCGCCGGAGCTCGGCGGCCCCATGGAGCAGAGCTTGTAGCGGCGATAGGTGCCGCAGACAGGCAGCCGCTCGCGTGCTTTGTAATGTGCAAGATCGGCAAGCGTCATGCCCGCGGGATTGACCGGGGCGTGACCCACCTTGTCGACGATGGCCTGCGCGGTGGCGCCTTCATAGAACGCTTTCGGGCCATCCTTCGCGATCTCGCGCAGCGTCTGCGCGAGGTCCGGGTTCTTCAGGATCTCGCCCTCGGCATAGGGCGTGCCGTCGGCGTGATAGAAATAGTGCTTGATGTCGGGCATGCGCGCCATCTGCGGATATTGCGTGAGCGTCCAGGCGAGCTTCTTGCCGACCGGAAAGCCTTTCTCGGCAAGGTCGATGGCGGGCTGGAAGAGCACGGCCCAAGGGAGCTTTCCATATTTCCTGTGCGCGAGGTCGAGCATCGCCACGACGCCCGGTACGCCGACCGACAATCCGCCCGGGATCGCCTGAAGCTTGCTCAAGGGCTTGCCGTTCGCATCCAGGAACATGGTGGGCGTGGCCGAGGCCGGCGCGGTCTCGCGGCCGTCGAAGCTCGTCATGCGCTTGGTCTTGGGGTCCCACAGCATCAGGAACGCGCCGCCGCCGATCCCCGACGATTCCGGCTCGACCAGGCTCAGCACCATCTGCGCCGCGATCGCCGCATCCACCGCCGAGCCGTGCTTGCGCAGCATCGCCTGCCCCGCCTGGGCCGCGAAAGGATTGGCGGCCGCGATCATGTGATGCTTGGCGACGGGCGCGGCGGCGGCAGGCAGGCCCAGCAGCAGCGCGAACGCGATGGGGGTGGTTCGCTTTAGGCTGTAAAGGGTCATCGAAGCTCTCTTCTCGCGCGCGGGCACAGCTTGTAGCCTGCCATATCATGGTGCGGCCTGGCGCGCGAAACCTCATCACCGACGTGGCGGGCCTTGCCGTAGGCCACGCCCAGGATACGCGCGTGGCGAGCGGCGTGACCGTGCTGCTCGGCGATGCGCCGATGAACGCGGTCTACGACATCCGCGGCGGCGCGCCGGGGACGCGCGACGTCGCCACGCTCGACGCGATGGCGCTGGTGGGGCAGGCCGATGCCATCGTGCTCTCGGGCGGATCGGCCTTCGGGCTCGATGCGCCCGCCGGCGTGACGGGCGTGCTGCGCGCGCGCGGACGCGGCTTCGCGGTCGCACCCGGCGCGCCGCGCGTGCCGATCGTGCCGGGCGCGATCCTCTTCGACCTCGCCAATGGCGGCGACAAGGAGTGGGGCGAGGAGACGCCCTATCGCGCGCTCGGCGCCAAGGCGATCCAATCCGCGTCGCTGGATTTCGCGCTCGGCAATGCGGGCGCGGGCTACGGCGCCATCGCCGGCAAATACAAAGGCGGCCTCGGCAGCGCATCGGCGGCGACCGATGACGGCTTCACCGTGGGCGCGCTTGCCGCCGTCAATTCCGTGGGCTCGCCGCTGATACCCGGGACCGACGTCTTCTGGGCGTTCGCTTTCGAGCAGGACCGCGAGTTCGGCGGCAGGCGCCTCGCGCGCGACGTCGCGGCCGAGCTCGATCTTCCCGCCGACATGAAAGGCGCGCGGCCGGGCGAGAACACGACCATCGCCATCGTCGCGACCGACGCCGATCTCACCCGTGCCGAGCTCGGACGCCTCGCGGTGATGGCGGCGGATGGTTTCGCGCGCGCCCTGCGCCCGGTCCACACGCCGTTCGACGGCGACATCGTCTTCGCGGTGAGCACGGCGAAGAAGCAGCTCACGGGCCTGCGCGCGCGCGAGACGATGCGGCTCGGCCACATCGCGGCCGACTGCATCGCGCGCGCCATCGCGCGCGGCGTCTATGAGGCGAATTCACTGGGGAACATCAAAAGCTATCGCGACATGTTCAAGGGAGGAAAGAATGGATAGAGACATCACGCGGCGGACCTTCGCCGCAACCGGTCTGGTCGCCGGCTTCACGATGGCGGCGGGCCCGATCAACGCCGCGGCCATCGTCACCGACACCAAAGGGCTGGACGCGGGCGAGGTCAGCGTCGCGGTCGCCGACGGCCACATCCCCGCCTATCGCGCGCGGCCCTCGGCCGCAAAGAACGCGCCCGTCGTGATCGTCACCCAGGAGATCTTCGGCGTGCACGAGCACATCAAGGATCTCTGCCGCCGCCTGGCGCATACCGGCTACTACGCCATCGCGCCGTCGCTCTATGCGCGCTTCGGCGATCCGGGCAAATACGATATGGCGCATGTCATGGACCTGATGACCGACATCGTCTCCAAGGTTCCCGACGACGAGGTGATGAGCGATCTCGACTCGACGGTCGCGTTCGCCAAGACAGAGGCCGCGGATACCTCGCGGCTCGCGATCACCGGCTTCTGCTGGGGCGGGCGCGTGGTGTGGCTCTACACCGCGCACAGCCCGAACGTGAAGGCGGGCGTCGCCTGGTACGGGCCGCTCGCCGGCAAGCCGAGCCCCTTGCGGCCGCATACCGCGACCGAGCTCGCGGGCGACCTGCATGCGCCGGTGCTGGGGCTTTATGCCGGCCTCGACAAGAACATCACCGCCGCCGACATCGACGCGATGCGCGCGGCGCTGACCAAGGCGGGCAAGACCGCCTCGCGCATCGACGTGTTCCCCGACGCCCAGCACGGCTTCAACGCCGATTATCGCGACAGCTACAACGAGAAGGACGCGAAGGAAGGCTGGTCGCGCATGCTCGCCTGGTTCAAGGCGAACGGGGTGTGAAAGCTCCAACTGTCATCCCCGGCCGAGCGTTGCGATAGCAACGCGAGGGGAAGGGGACCCAGGTCGTTGAATTTGTCGGATGTCGACGGCCGGCTTGCGCTTAAATTCGCGCGCGCGATCTTGATCGCACGACCTGGGTCCCCTTCCCTCGGCTCGTTCGCGTTGCGAACGAGCCTCGCCGGGGATGACAGGTGTGGTGTTACCGCACGAACACCCGCACTTCGCTCGACGTCGCGCTCGGGTCGGTCGAGGAAGCGACGGCGAGCCTGGACGCCGGCACGCCCATGTCGGTGATGGAGCGCATCACCTCCTGTGCGTGGCGCTTGGCCGAGGTCTGGGCGAGCTGAACCGCGGCCACCGTGCCGCGCGTCGGCGACACCGCGACGACGGAGAAGCCCGCGCCGGGCCGCGACTGCAAGGCCTGGCTCAGCGCCGCATAGAGGATCTGCTGGTAGTCGACATTGGGCTTGTCGAAGCGGATCACCACCAGCGGCGTGCCGCCATAGGCGACCTGCGTCACGCCGGCGGCGTTCTGCGTCACCGGGATCATGGTGCCGAGATCGGCGCCGTAGAGCTCGCCGTTCTTGATCGCCGCGGCCAGCGTCGTCAGGTTCGCGCGCTCGTTCGCGGCATAGGCAGTCTGGCGCTGGACGTCGTCCGAGACGCTCTTGAGCAGGCGGTCGATGAGGATGATCGTCTGGTTGGTCTCGTCCTCGAGCACCGAGAGCTGGCGATGGTCCTCGTCAACCGCGCCCGAGACGTTGAACGTCGCGGTGATCTGGTCGAGCACGTAATGCGCGTTCGAGGAATCGTTGGCGACGTCGGTGCCGAGCGTGGAGAGCGCATTGATGTTGATGGTGAGCTGGTCGAGCGCCTGCTGCGCCGTGTTCCACTCCGCGACGAGTTCGGGATTGCCGCGCGTCGTGCCGACCTGGAGCCGCGCGGTGATGCGCGCCTTGGCCTCGTGGTACTGGGTGGCGTTGCCGGCCGCCTGGGTGCGAAGGCCTGCCAGGCGCTGCGCGTTGGAGGAGATATGATCCTCCGTCGACATCACCTGGGCGCGCAGATTGGCGATGGTGTTGCTGACCGCGGTGCCGGTGTTGGAGCCCTGCTCGATCTGGACCGGGGTGATCGTCGTTCCCGTTCCCACCTGGGCTGGCGCCTGCGTCATGGGCGGGGCCTGATCGGGCAGCGTGCCTGCTTCGACGCTGCCGGTATCGCCGCTCGCCTGCATCTGGCTCGACGGCGCGGCGGCCTGGCTGCGCGGCGCGGTGTTCTGCGCCTGCTGGCTGGAGCCTGAGGAACTACCGTCCAGCGTGCCCGGTTCGGGGCTTGCCTGCGCCGTGTCGTCGCCGCTGCCGAACAGCGCGTTGTCCACGTCCGAACAGCCCGCCAGACCGAGGCTTGCCGCGAGGAGAAAAGCGCCCATGAGGCCGCCGCCCGCGCGCATTGCCCGATATGCCTTCATATGTCTCTCCGCTGCCTATCGCCCATCGCCCGCGCTTGTCACGCGCCCGGACGAGGCCAGCCTGCGCGGCCCACGCGGCGCAGTCCGCACGCACTCGCGCCAGTCTTAACCAGCGCGCGCGCGCGCCACAAGGGTGGCGGGCACCGGTTTTTGGGAGTTTTTCCGTGGCCGCTCCGTGACTTGCGCGTTATGCCGCGCCGCGCGGGCGCCCTCAAGGCCATCCTTTCGGCGGCGCGCGCCGGGCTTCGTCACAAAAGGCGGGTTTCGAGCGCCGGCAAGCTTGCCTTTGCCGGCTTCGATCAATAGGTTCTGCCGCCCTAAAGACGCACCGGTAGCTCAGCTGGATAGAGCACCAGACTACGAATCTGGGGGTCGTGGGTTCGAATCCTGCCCGGTGCGCCATCCAGTCCTTGCTCTTGCAGGGTTTTCCCCAAAACGAAGCGGAGAGTCTGTTTCGAACTCGTCACCCCCGGATTTGACGAGCACGTCTCTCGCAACCCCCAGCTTCTGAGATCCAAGCCGCCAGTTTCTGCTCTCGGACGCTCGCTGCGAATTTCATCGCGGCACTTCAAAGGCATGTGAGCCGGCCCTGGGGGTTGCAAGTTCGAATCTTGATTGGAGCGCCAGCCTGTCCTGCTCTCATCGCCATATCGCGACCGCTCGGCGAAAAGCCCGGCGTTCCGCGCGGTCGTGCCGATTGGTCTGGGGGTAGAGACTCGCCGGTCAGGCAAATCCAAGCGTCATTCTCCCGCCAGTCTCTGAATCGAGAGACCTAACCCCCAGGTTCGCTCCGAATTCGGGGGTGCCGGTTTGCGCTTGGGCGGACTGTCGAGAGCAACAGGCGCTCTCGAGAGCCCAGCCCCTGTTTATCAGGGAATTAACAGGGAATTTTCGCGACCGAATTCGACATGAAAAAGTGCATTTGGTGCATATTTTACCGAGCCAAACGCCACTCGCGAATATTGGCGAGCTTGAAAATAACAGGGAATTTTGAACCCCATAACAGGGAATTTTTTTGCAAGAACAGGGAATTTGGTCGCGATATCAGGGAATGGAATTCGGCGCGCCTCGCCGGATCAGGGCGCGCTGTGTCGTCCATGACAGCGGCAAGTCGGCGGCCAGCAGATGCGCGAGCCGAAGACCCGGCGGCTGCTCGCCGTTGAGGATCGCTTTGGTGAGATCCGGCGCGAGGAAGGCGAGGTTGAGGATGCCGCTGACATGCTTGCGCTCCTGCTTGAGCCGCACCGCCAACGCTTCGACCGAGCCCACCTCGCCCGCCTCCAGCATGGCTCTCCAGCAATGAGCCTTCGCGAGCGCCTTGATCAGCGGCGCGTCCGGCAATCGCGAAGGCGCGGTCCCCGAGGTGGACAAGACGCTGGCCCGCCCGCCCCGAAACCGCGCCCTGACCTGTAGCGTCAGGACAAGGCCCTCCTTCTCCTCATCGAGCTGCTCGTCGGCTCCGAGCTTGGCTCGCCAATGCGCGATCAGGTCGCGCTTACTGAACCCTGCCGCCTCGCCCGTCCGTGAGCGCTGAAAAGCGGCCGCGCAGTCGAGACGCAAAATGACATGGTCCGATCCGATCTCGACACGCCGAACGACCGACCGAAGATCAGCTGAAGCTTCCCGCTCGGCAGTCGACAATCCCAACCGGCCTAGGATTGCCACCAGCAAGCCTTCGATTGCCGCCGCCGGCACGCGCGAAATGGCTCTGCCGGAGGATTCGTCTGGTTGGCGGCTCGCATAGTAGCAATAGCGGCGCCCGCTTGGCTTCATACTGTAGGTCGGCGCCATCGCCGCGCCCCGGTCGTCGAAGATCAATCCGGCGAGGGGCGCTTCCTGCGGAACGCTGGACTTGCCGAGCGTGCGGCGGCGCGACGACGCAAGCCGCTCCTGCACGACGTCGAAAAGCTCGAGCGCGACAATCCCCTTGTGCTCGCCGGGATAGGATTTGCCCTTATGCGTCGTCTCGCCGATATAGACCCGGTTCTTGAGCAGACAATAGAGTGCGCCGCGGTCGAACGGCGTCCCACCATGCGCCCGGCCGGAGGTCGACGTCCAAACCTTGGAGATAAATCGTCGGTCGGCGAGATCATCGCGCAGGGCGCGCACGCAGCCGAGATCAAGGTAGCGCCGAAAGATCAGGTTGACGGTCTTGGCCTCGGCCACATTGACGACGAGCTTGCGGCTGTCGATGTCGTAGCCGAGCGGCGGACAACCACCCATCCACATGCCCTTCTTCTTGGAAGCCGCAAACTTGTCTCGGATGCGCTCGCCAGTCACTTCGCGCTCGAACTGCGCGAAAGACAGTAGGACATTGAGCGTCAACCGCCCCATCGAGGTGGTAGTGTTGAACGACTGCGTGACGGATACGAACGTCACGGACCTGCGCTCAAACACTTCCACGAGCTTCGCGAAATCCATCAGCGAGCGGCTGAGCCGGTCGATCTTGTAGACGACCACGACATCGACCTTTTGGGCCTCGATCTCCTTCAGCAGCCGCTGCAGGGCCGGGCGTTCCAAGGTGCCGCCAGAGAAACCTCCGTCGTCGAAGTGCTCGCGCAAGGCAATCCAACCCTCGGACTTCTGGCTAGCAACATAGGCTTCGCACGCCTCGCGCTGAGCATCCAGGCTGTTAAAGTCCTGTTCAAGCCCTTCCTCGGTCGACTTGCGCGTATAGATCGCGCAACGGATCTGCCGCTTCGACGTCATGACGCAGTCCTGCGCAGCGGTCGTTCCGGCTTCTGCTCCAGTCCGAAAAATCTCGGCCCCGACCATCGGGTGCCCGTGATCGTGCGTGCTACGTCGGACAAACTCTTGAAACGCCGCCCATCGTACTCGAACCCACCCGTCGTCACCGCGACCCTATGAACGCGGCCTTTCCACTCGCGCGTGACAACGACGCCGGGCGACAAATCGCGCCGCTGTTTCGGCTCGTAAATTCCCGTGCGCTTCAAGGCATCCCCGATCTCGCGCAGCTTGCGCTCTGACGGGAGATCGAGCCCGCCAGAAGCCTCAGCCTGCACCCGCCAAGCCAGCAATCGAGCCATTACCTCTCGCGACCGAATTTCCGGCGGTTCGCTTCCGAGTCTCTCCTTCCACATGTCCCTGAGGTCCTTGATGGGCAGCCGCGCCAGCTTGATCAGTTCGATTTCAACCGCTCCGGCGGCTAACGAGGCGGATTCCTGCCGCTTTATCGAGGTGCGCGTCATGCCGGCACGATGACTCGATAGACGCGCTTGCCATCGACCCGCTCCGACACGACCTCGAGTCCGAACTTCTTTTTCATGACGGCCGAAATGACCGCACGCACCGAGTGCGATTGCCACCCGGTCATCTTGCATAGCTCCGCGAGCGTCGCCCCTCTCTTCCCGCACAGCATCACGGTCATCGACGCGATCTTGCTGCTCTTTGCGGGCTTTGCGACCTTTGCGGCCCTCACCACCACTTGCCGGCTATGGCTTTTGACCCGCTGCGCCCGGAGCTTCTTCGCGCCGGCACCGGCCGCCCGCTTCTTCTTCAATGTCCCTCTATTGCTCGACTTGCCCACAACCATCTCCATCCGAACCGACGGCACCACCGCCGCCTACGCCGGATGCACGCTCTGTTGCGTGCTGAAGTCGAGCGGATTTCGAGCAATCTACTGGCGAAGGTAAGCGCCCTATGAGCATCAGATTGCTCGAGGTTCCGTGCTGGGCTGGATCGGACCTATATCAGCGCGCTTGAGCGCGGGCTTTATAGCGCCTCAATCGTGACAATTGAGCGGCTCGCAAAGGCGCTGGCAGTCGAGCCGGCAGAATTTCTCTTGCGCCGCAAGGAAGTCGCGCGAAAACTGTGAGCCTGCTCCTGTGCCGGTGTTAAGTCGGCACACAGCGGCCAAGCCTCAAGGAAGCTCTAAGTTAGAACGCACTGAGCCAGCTGGTTAGGTCGGCGATGCTGGACACGCCCGCTGATTTCAGCAGCCGGACAATGTCGGCGGCGCAGATGATGATTATCGGGTGCTGATCATCCTTGATCTCTTTGTACGCCTGATCGGCCACGATAGAGGTGGTCACCAATACGCCGAATTGACGATGCCTCAAGCGAGAGATCAACCGGGAAAGGTCCTCGACACCAACGGAGCTGTTCCAGCCGTAGCATTTGGCCTCTAGAGCGAAATCTACGAGGACGGCTGAAGGCCCATCGCCCAGTTGGTACTTCCCGATGCCATCTCGTCCGCCATCCCGACTTGGCCGCGTGATGTCAAGCGAGACAATCCGCGGCAACATAAGTTCGGCTATCTTTGCAGCGCAACTCTCAAATCTGACTTCATCGCCCTGAAAGTGGAGCTTGATCGCCTCGATGATCGGGCGATCTTCAACAGCCGGCAGCTGCTCCTCTTTCTTGCGATGCTCCAGAACTCGCGGCGCTTTCAAGGGACGGTAAATGCCGTTCTGCACCCACGCCTTCCAAGCAATGGGGCAGCTTTCGGACAAAAGATTGCGCTGCTTGATGTCATTCAACCAATGGCGCGAAATTCTGCCAGCATCAAGAATTGTGAGTTTGGCGCGGTAATTTTGAAACCGTTTGCCCTGACGCTGCCTCCAAACCGCGACCAAATCGTCATTGGAGGTCAGGCCTTCTGCGCCCGGCACTGCTAGGGCCAAAACCCAAAAAAGTCATTGTCGTCTGAATCGGTTGCTGATTCGCTTGTTGCGATGATTCGCAATGGAGAAGGGGATGCGACCCAATCTATTCTGGCTGAGCGACGAGCAATGGCAGC
>Ga0265318_10000386_pt1 | contig 34345 bp, 25 predicted proteins | sample 4821metaG_FD_192431 | JGI IMG/M metagenome (GOLD analysis project Ga0265318, IMG submission 192431) | Rhizosphere microbial communities from Carex aquatilis grown in University of Washington, Seatle, WA, United States - 4-8-21 metaG | ecosystem: Host-associated > Plants > Roots > Rhizosphere >... | reverse complement strand
GGTGCCGGAGCCGATGAAGCCGCTGAGGAGCTCTTGCGACACCATGTTGTACGGACTGACCAGGTAGAACGGCAGTGGATTGGGATCCCCCGCGTCGGTGGTCGACGGCCACTGCAGCTCGAGGACCTCGAGCATCTTCACGAATTCGGAGCTGGCGAACGATATGATGACGTTCGGGCGGAAGTTCAGCAGGGTGGTCACCGCCGTGCTGACGTCGATGGCCGTCAGGGAGTTTCCACTGAGAATGGACTGAATGTTCACGTTCTTGTACAAGCCGGCCGCAGTGTTCTGCGCCAGCGACTGGCCATTCCACTGGAGAATAGCCTCTACCGCCGTCGCCAGATCCTGGGTATCGGTCGCATTTGCCGTGACGGTGGCGACTCTCATGGGAGTCGGAGTCGTCCCCCCGTCGCTCGTGGCGGTCACGAGGTTCTGGAGGCTCCGCACATAGGCTTCCGCGCGCGGAAAGAACGCCGCGTACGCCGGCGCGCTGTCGCTCGCCTGCCCGAGCATGTGCCAGAGGAGGCCGTTGGTCGTCAGCGTGGGCGCGACGATCGTCGAATTCGCGCCGAACGGGTTGATGACGAACGTCGACGCGGGTCCGAAGTCGTTCGAGAACTCCGTTCGCAGGGTCACCGAATCGAAGGCAGCGATGATTCCTGGGACGTGAATGTCCGACTGGAGATGCACCGTTGCCTTGTGGACGTCTGCGCCGCTGTTGCACACGATCGCTACCGGCATGCGCAATCCGTTTCCAGGGCCTGCCGGGATTCCGCCGCTGACCGTAAACTCGTCGATGGCCAGTTTGTAATTGAGATAGCTCGGATGGCTCGTGAGACCATTCGGCGGCAGCGTGGCGAATGAGCCGAAAAAGAGCGGGGGCTCCATTTTTCCGCTGTAGTCACCGATGACCAGAGGGCACTCGTCCGTCGTCAACTGAATGCACGCGCCGGAGCTCACGTCGCACGCGACTTCGGGGTGCGTCACGCTCGCCGTGCAGTCGGAGTTCGAGGCGCACCCGGCTGCGTCGGGAGCGGCGTCGGGCACCGCCGCCTCGGGCACCGGGGTTTCACCCCCGGTTTCGACGCCCGCTTCACGGTCGACCGCGACGTCGGCGAGAGCGACCGGGCCAGTATCGACGGTCGTGTCAGCGCCGGTGTCGGCGCCCGTCTCGTGCCCCGAGTCTCCCGACGACGTCGGCGAATCCAGCACGCAAGTCCCGCCCACACACACATGGTTCGCGAAGAGAGGGCCGCGCCCAAGGCAGTCCCCGTCCGTCGAGCACTGGCTGGGGTCCGCGTGGAGCAAGAGCGAGCAGCCGCCGCAGAGTGCGGCGGCCAAGGCAATCGCTCCGCCGAGGGCGGGCCGGCGAGGACCGGGCTTCGTGTCGCCTTCCATGGGTACTCAGCCGCCGCCGGCGTCGGTGCCCCCCTCAGTGCCTCCGTCGCTCGCGCCATCGTCGGGGCTTGCGTCGCTAACCGTTCCCCCATCGGGCGCGCACGTCGACATGTCGGAATAGGAATATGCGGAGGACGTGGTCGGCATGACGGCCGTCGCCCACGAAACGAGGGACGCCCGCACTTGGGTCGTCTGGTCGACCGTGAGCGTCGATGACCCGTTGTCCGAGAGTGCCTGGTTGATGCCGGCGACGAACGTATCCTCGAGGAGCTGCACGTCTGCGGTCGTGAAGGCATGTCCCGACAGCGGCTTCGGAATGAGCCCGAAGCCGTTGAAAGGCCCGGGGTCAGCACTGGGATCGGGGCAGCCGAAGAACGCCAGGGTCCACACCGTGACCTGGTTCTGGTAGTCGAGCCCTTCGGCAGCGGTGATGACCGGGGGTCCAGCCATCTTCGTGATCCGACAGTCGTTGCTGACGGAGTTCAGGAAGTCCCCTGCGATGCCGCTGAAGTTATTCGCCCATCCTGCCCCGGCGCGGTCCGCGCAGATCCCGCTCGAGGGCGTCTGGGTCGCGCAGATGCCCGCGTCGGCCCCTGCATCCGGGTTCGGGCCTATCCCGAACGTGTAATCCAGCCAGGGACACCACTCCAGCTGCAAGCGGCCCGCGTCCGCTGCCGTGGCGTCGCTCGCATCGGCCTTCGTTGCGTCGGCCATCGTCGCGTCGCCGCCGCCTTCGGCGGTGGCATCGCCCACAGTGGAGTCGACCGCCGCGTCGCTCGCCGCTTCTCGCGCCCCGTCGGAGCCGCCGTCGGCGCCCGAGCTGCCCGAGCTACTGCCAGATCCGCTGCTGCTCGAGCTGCTGCCGCCGTCCTGGCCCGCGTCACCCGTTCCGCTGCTGGACCCGCTGCTACTCCCTGAGCTGCTCCCTCCCGAGCTGCTGCTACTCGAGCTGCTGCTCCGGCCGCCCGAGCTGCTGCTTCCACTGCCGCTGCTCGAGCCGCTGGAGCTGGTCGACCCGCCGCCATCGTCTCCGACCGCGGTGGTGTCGTCCCCGCTGCACGCCCACATCGTAGCGATCAAGCCGGTGCAGGCCGCGGCCGCGGCACCGCGGAACATCAAGCTATGCTTTCTCATTCGATAACCCTCGTTCATTTGTCTAGCCTCGTCACGTTTGGGGGTCCGAGCGGCGCCCGCCCTTGCACTTGGCTTCATCGCCGGCGAAATACGGCCGGCCGACGCCGAGCGCTCTCCACATGCCGGTCACCTTTTGGACCGATCGGGTAAGGAGCAGTGCCCTCAGCTCAACGTAGAAGATACGTGGACTCCGTTGCAACAACAACGCACTATTTTTAGATAGAGTTAAAGGCTCGCATCTATAGAGACGCCAGCACACGGTGGGCGCTCCATGTGCGTCTCGTGGCTCCTATCGCCCATATGCACGCCCGCCCCTGCATTGGCCGTCAGGGACGGGAGAGGGCTTGTCGCGCGACAGACGGGGGCCAGGGGATTGTCGGCCTGGCCACGTGTAGGCGTCCGAGCGGCGCGCGTCGCATGCGCAACGTAGATGATAAGTCGACTCAGGTGCAACAATACCGTACTCGAAGCCGCGGCAGGCACACATAAGGGCGCACAGCGTTTCGAACGCCCCGGCGGCGCTGGTCTCGCCGCCCGGCAGGACGAGCATCCCCGCATCGCTATCGCGGCCGTGCCGGCTATCGCGGCCCGGAACCCAGTCCTGCCCGCCGGCTCGACGCGCCGCCCTCGGGTTTGGCCCGCTTGGCCCTCCAGCACTCCGCGCAGTGCCATTCGATCACCGTCGAACCTCCGACTTCTCGCGCCTGGACGCGCCAGCCGTGGCCGATCGCCGTGTAGCTCGTATCGGCCTGGGGAGGAGTCGCTCCGCAACCCACGCAGGTCTCGGGTTTCATGGCCATTCGGTTGGAGTCTTCGCAGTGAATGAAGGGCGAGACGATCTGGGATCGAGAGTGCAACGCGCGTGCCGACAAGAATTGTCATCGATGCGAACGCCCCAGGTTCTCGCGTTCTGGGGCGACTGCCATTCTGATGCGAAATTGTCCCTCTCCCCGACGGTAGCATGTGGCCGCCGCTGTCGTGGGATGGTGGTGGGCCGCCACCCGTGTCGGCGATGCGCCCGAGGCCACAGTGAACCGCTTCGCCACAGGGTGGCCTGGTGGGCCAACCGCCGACGCGGCGTCAGCGAGCGGCAGGCGTGGCCCGGGTGATCGCAGGGGTGCGTTTCGTCGCCACGAACCGCAAACGAATGTAGTCGGCGATCCACGTTCCCGAGGAATCCACCAGCCGGGGCGCGAGCATCGCGCGAACCTCCTCCAGGTATTCCGCGCGGGCATCGGGCGACAGAGCACTCGTGAAGCTCTGTCCGAATGTCTCGAGCCAGCCGACAATATCGCCTGGCAGTGGAGTCGGCCTTGGAATCAATGCGATCGAATCCGTTCGAAAGCCTGCTCGCTCGAGGCGCGTCGCGTAGTCGCCCGGCGTAGGAAAATACCAGGGCACTCGCGACTCGCCGTCGATTCCGCGCCGCTCGAGCCCTTCGACGAGTGCGGCTCGAATCGTCTGCACGCACCCGTCTCCCCCGAGCTCTCCGACGAATCGCCCCCCGGGCCTCAGGGCGGCGAAGACCCCGGCGATGACGTCGTCCGCGCGCTTCATCCAGTGCAAGGCTGCGTTGCTGAATACGGCGTCGAATTCGTTCGAGAACTCGAGCTCTTCCGCCTCGGCGACCCGAGCGTCCAATCCGAGACGTCGGGCCGCCTCGACCTGTGCAGCGCTCGAGTCGACGCCGACCACGTCGCAGCCGAGGCGAGCCAGCTCGAGCGTCAGCGCTCCGTCCCCGCAGCCCAGGTCAAGGATCCGCTCGCCAGGCTGGGGCGCGAGCAATGCCACGACAGGCGCGCCGAGGTCGGCGACGAACCGGGCGTTTTTCGCGTAGCGTTCCGGGTCCCACGACTGGGCGGCCATGGGCCAGCTTCATAAGCTTCGCCGGGCTGCGCTGCAACATCGGGAGAGCTTTTGGCCAATAGCCACCGCGCAGGCCGGTTGCCAGTTGAACTCGGTACTATCGGACTGCCGAGTACGGCAATACGATAATTTACACGATCGTCACACGCTTTGTCGTGCAGCGCCGAAGGCTCTGCCTTAAGAGCCCTCCCATGAAAAAAAGCCAATCGGCTCGCCTCGCCATGCTTTTGGCCGCGTGCCTCGTCGCCTGCAGCGGAGATGACAACAACGGCACGCCCAATCCCGACTCCGGAACGTTGGACGCGACCACCGACGCGCCGCCCTCGGAAGGCGGCAATCCGGATGCCAAGCTCGGGGACGCGACCGGCGATACCAACCAAAGCGCGGACGGCGGAGCGGACGCGGCACTCGACGCCGCCGGCCCGGGCACGGACTCGGGTATCCAAGCCGGCGCCGACACCGGGCTCGACGTGACCCCGGCCCCCGGGATCGTGGGCCTCCCCGGATATACCGTCACCGTGTTCGCGACGGGCGGAATGACGTATTCTCATCCCGACTCGCTCGAGCTGGACGGAACGCATGTCTGGGTCGGCTACAACATGGGAGTGAAATCGAAGAACGGCACGGATGCTGGGGCGCCCTACAGCAGCGCGGTGGTCGAGTACAACCTCGATGGCTCCCTCGCCGGCAAGAGCTTCGCGGTTCCCGGCCACTGCGACGGCGTCCGGGTCGACCCCGCGACCCACATCGTCTGGGCGACGTCCAACGAAGACGGCAATCCGATCGTCATGTCGTACGACCCGGCGACCGGCACCCCCACGACCTATACCCTCGCCGCTCCGCCCGGACACGGCGGCGGCCTCGACGACATGGCCTTCATCGACGGGCAATTCATCGTGGTCAACTCCAACCCGACCCCGGACGACGCAGGCGTGTTCTCCGTCCCTGCGCTTTCGGCCATCCACGTGAGCGGGACTACGATCTCGTTTAGCCCGATATTGATGGGCGACGCGATCGCGCACAACTTCTACGCGAACACGGATGGCGCGCTCAATCTGTCGGATCCCGATTCGCTGTCCATCGACGACAAGGGGAACCTGGTCCTCGTCGCCCAAGCGGACTCGCAGCTCGTCGTCATCAAGAACCCCGGCGGCGCGGGAGCGGACGGCGGTGCCGACGCCAGCGCAGACGGCGGGGACGGCGGCGGCGCGCAGTCGGTCACCGTGTACCCCGTCGCGACGCAGCTCGACGATACGGTGTGGGCGACGAAGGCGACCGGCGTGCTCCTCGTCGCCGACGAAACCGCCAATACCATCTACACCGTTCACGCGACGTTCACGCCGGGGACCATTTACACGGTCGCGCCCAGCGACTCGAGCATCCCTGGAATCGTCGGAACGGTGGACCTCGCCGGCATGCCCCAACCGGGGCCGACGTTCGCCCCTGTGCACCCGATCATTCTCGGGCTCAAGAGCCCGACGGGGCTCATCTTCGTACCGCAATAGACAGTCGTGGCCCTGGCATTCACACGCGAGGGCGGAAGGGCCGCGGCGGCGCGCCTTTCCGTCCGTCTCGTGTTCGCCGCTCGGCGCGCTACAGTTCCGCGACCGCGTGCCTCGCCGCCTGCTCTACCTCGTCCGTCACGGCGAAACCGATTGGAACGCCGCCGAGCGCTGGCAGGGGCATACTGATGTTCCCCTCAACGCGACGGGGCGCGCGCAGGCGCACGCGGTCGCCGAGACGTTGCGCGCCCTGCGCCTCTCCGGCGTCGTCGCCAGCGATCTGTCGCGCGCGCAGGAAACCGCACGCATCGTCGCGATCGAGCTGGGAATCGGCGTCGTTTACTTCGATCCGGCGCTGCGCGAGCGCTCGTTCGGCTGCTTCGAAGGACTGACCCGCGAGGAGTGTGAGCGGCTCCATCCCGAGGCATGGCGCGCATGGTTGTCCGAGCGCCGTCCCCCCGCCGGAGCCGAGGCCCACGAGTCGCTGGCAGCGCGGGTTGTGGCCGCCGTGGCGCGCGCGGCCGAGGAGGTAGCGCGGGACGACGCGCCCGCGCTGATCGTCACGCACGGTGGGTCGTTGCGAGCGGTGGTTGCGGCGGCGACCGGGAAGCTCCCGGGGCCCGTCAAAAACGCAGGCGTGTGGCGAGTCGTTTGGGAAGGAGGGCTGGTCGACGCCGAACCCGTCGAGACCCCGGCCGGGGACGCCGGCTGAGAGAAGAGCGATATCCGCCGCGCGATTCGCCGTACAATGCGCCCGTGCGCACTCGAGCTCGGTCGGGGTATTTGTTCTTCGTTGCGACGGCCGCTCTCGCGGGGTGCGCGGGCTTGATCGGTATCGACGACAGGACCCTCGAACCGAGCGACGGCTCCGTGTCGCCGCCGGAGGCGGGCGGCGGCGACGGCGGTTCCAGCGACGCCGCGCTGCTAGAAGACGGTGCCAGCGAGGTCGGGAGCGATGCCCAGCTTGCGAACGACGCCTACGCCACGGGGGACACGGCCGATGCGCTGGGCGGTCCGGACGCGCAGGCCGACCGCACCGTGCAGGGCGGACCGGATGCCACCGCGGGCGACGCCGGCGGTGCCGGGGATGCCCGGACCAACGGCGATGCACCTGGCGGCGGCGACGCTCAGGCGACCGGCGACGCGCAGCAAGGAAGCGACGCGGCGGGCGGCGGCGAGGCCGGCGGTGACGCACAGTCCGTCGCGCCGAGTTGCCCGGACCCGTGTCCCCTCCAGAAAGGCCTGAACCACCCGTACTTCATCACGAGCGACGCCAATCGCGTGTACTGGACCGAGTTCGGAGACGACTTGGGAACGGCGAACGGCGCCGTCAAGTCCTGTCCGGTGACGGGCTGCGGGGCCGGGCCGACCGTCTACACGTCGTCGCAGATCAATCCGCGGGGAATCGCCGTCGACAGCCAGAACGTCTACTGGGGCTCCGCGTCGTACGGATTCGTCGTAGGCGCCATCTGGTCTTGCCCCATCGGCGGTTGCACGAGCCCGACCAAGCTTGCCAGTGCAGACATTCCGTTCGGAGTCGCGGTCGACGCGACCTACGTCTATTGGGCCGACAACGACGACAACACGGTGCACCGGGTCGCCAAGACCAACGGGACCGACACAGTCCTCTACGACGCCGGAAGCTCGGTGTTCATCGCAGCGGCGCAGTGCTCCGTCGACAACGCGTTCGTCTACGTGTCCGACCGCAACAACACCGTCGCACGAGTTCCGGTGACCGGCGGAGAACCGGTCGTGATCACCTCCGGTCCGCGACCTGGGTACTTCGGGATCACGAACGACACGACGTCGGTCTACTTCGGGGAGGCGGGCCAGATTTTCGCCGCGTCCAAGACGTCGACCGACGGCGGCGTGGCCCTGGCCTCGAACGTCCCGTGGCCGGTCGGCCTCGCGCGCGACACGTCCACGGGCGCCCTTTACTGGGCCGACTACGGGAGTGGCGTGGTGAACGACGGCACGGTGGGGAGGGTCGGCATCGACGGCGGCGGCGAGACCGTCCTCGCGTCGTCGCTCACGTCCCCCCAAGGGGTCACCGTCAGCGGGAGCTCCGTCTTCTGGATAAGCTGGGGAACGCTGGACAACAGCCCCACGAGCAACACAGGCGCGCTCCCCAGCACAGGTGCCCTCATCCGCACGTCCAAGTAGCCACGCTCCGTGCTCGAGACGCCGCCGTCCTGCGGGCGCGCCCAATCGCGCTACCGCCGCGGCTCCGCACCTGCTATTCGGCTCCCTCGAAATCGATGCCGCGTCGCACGGACATTCAACGCATCCTACTCATCGGCGCGGGCCCCATCGTCATCGGTCAGGCGTGCGAGTTCGACTATTCGGGGACGCAGGGCGCCACGGCGCTTCGCCAGGAAGGATTCGACGTCGTCCTCGTCAACTCGAACCCCGCGACCATCATGACCGACCCCGAGCTGGCGGCGCGCACGTACGTCGAGCCGCTCGAGTGGCGGACCGTCGCCGCGATCATCGAAAGGGAGCGCCCGCACGCGCTCCTGCCCACCCTCGGCGGGCAAACGGCGCTCAACCTCGCGATGAAGCTGCGGGCCGAAGGCGTTCTCGAACGCTTCGGCGTCGAGATGCTGGGGGCACGGCCGGAGTCGATCGACAAAGCCGAAGACCGAGCGCTCTTCAAGGCCGCCATGGAGCGCATCGGCCTCACGTGCCCCCGCGCCGGCGTGGCGCACTCGGTCGACGAGGCGTGGGCCGCGGTGCGGGCAACCGGGTTTCCGTCCATCCTGCGGCCGAGCTTCACGCTCGGCGGGAGCGGCGGCGGGATCGCGCGCGACGAGTCCGAGTTCGAGGCGAAGGTGGCGTGGGCGCTGGCCCAGTCGCCGACCCACGAAGTGCTGATCGAAGAGAGCGTCCTCGGGTGGAAGGAGTACGAGCTCGAAGTGATGCGCGACCGGGCCGACAACTTCATCGTCGTGTGCTCGATCGAGAACATCGATCCGATGGGGGTGCACACCGGAGACTCGATCACGGTCGCTCCGGCCATGACGCTCACCGACCGCGAGTACCAGCGCCTGCGCGATGCGGCGCGCGCGGTGATGACGGAGATAGGGGTGGAGACCGGCGGCGCGAACGTGCAGTTCGCGGTCGACCCGAAGACGGGCGCCTTCCACGTGATCGAAATGAACCCGCGCGTCTCCCGCAGCTCGGCGTTGGCGAGCAAGGCAACCGGGTACCCCATCGCGAAAATCGCCGCGAAGCTGTCGGTCGGCTACACGCTCGACGAGCTGAAGAACGACATCACGCAGACATCGGCCGCGTTCGAGCCGGTGATCGACTACGTCGTCGTCAAGTGGCCGCGCTTCGCATTCGAGAAGTTCCCGGGCGCCGATCCTACGCTCGGAACGCAAATGAAGAGCGTCGGCGAAGTGATGAGCATCGGGCGCACGTTCTGCGAAGCGCTCCAGAAGGCCGCCCGCTCGCTGGAGACGGGGAAGGATGGCCTGGTCTCGCTCCTCGACAAGGTCGATTACCGCGCGCTCGCAGAGCCGAAGCGGCAGAGGGACCTCGGAATGGAGGCGCCCGACGTCGAGATACCGAGGGCGCTCCCGCCAGCCGCTCCCCACGAGATCCGGCGAGCGCTGGAGAAGGTCGTCGGGGTGCCGACCGCCGACCGCCTGTTTTACGTCGCGGACGCGATGCGCGTCGGAATCGGTGACGACGAGCTCTACGCGCTGACCGCGATCGACCCATGGTTTCTCGCTCATATCCGCCGCATCGTCGCCGCGGAAGAGCACTTGAAGAAGGCCGACGTCGGTGCGAGCACCCTCCGCGCTTGCAAGCGCCTCGGATTCAGCGATCGCCAGATCGCCGCGCTCTCCGGGAGCGGAGAGGACGACGTGCGCGCGTTGCGCCTCTCGCAGGGGACGCGCGCCGTCTATGCGCGCGTCGATACGTGCGCCGCCGAGTTCGTGGCGCACACCCCGTACCTTTACTCGACCTACGAAGCGCAGAGCGAGGCGGCGCCCGGCGCGAACAAGCGCAAAGTGGTCATCCTCGGCGGGGGGCCCAACCGCATCGGCCAGGGCATCGAGTTCGATTGCTGCTGCGTGCACGCGGTCATGGCGCTCCGGAGCCTCGGCTTCGAGACCGTGATGGTCAATTGCAACCCGGAGACCGTGTCCACCGATTACGACACGGCCGACCGGCTGTACTTCGAGCCGCTGACGCTCGAAGACGTGCTCAACATCATCGAGGAAGAGAAGCCCGAGGGCGTCATCGTCCAATTCGGAGGGCAGACGCCCCTGAAGCTGGCCGTTCCGCTCGAGTCGCGCGGCGTGAAGCTCCTCGGCACGAGCGCCGACGCGATCGATCGCGCGGAGGATCGCGGCCGCTTCGACGAGCTTCTCACCAAGCTCGCCTTGAAGCGCCCTCGGGGGGCCATCGCGCACGCGCCCGCCGAGGCGATCACCATCGCCGAGGGCATCGGCTTCCCCGTGCTCGTCCGGCCGAGCTACGTGCTCGGCGGGCGCGCAATGATGATCGCGTACGCGCGCGAAGAGATCGAGCTCTTCGTCATGCGGGCGTTCGAGGCGGCGAGCGAGGCGGGGACGCAGACGATTCTGGTCGACGAGTTTCTCAAAGATGCGATCGAGGTCGACGTCGATTGCATAGCCGACGGGCGGCGATGCGTGATCGGCGGCGTGATGCAGCACATCGAGGAGGCCGGCGTTCACTCGGGCGACTCGTCGAGCGTTCTGCCGGCGCACTCGCTCCCTCCGGAGATCGTGCTCTCGATCGAGGAGCAGTCCCGCATGCTCGCGCTCGAGCTCGGCGTCGTGGGCCTGATGAACGTCCAGTTCGCCGTCAAAGGGGGCGAGGTCTACATCCTCGAGGTGAATCCGCGCGCGAGCCGCAGCGTGCCTTTCGTCTCGAAGACGACCGGACGGCCCCTCGCGAAGATCGCGGCGATGCTCATGGTCGGGAAAACGCTCGACGAGCTCGGGATCGTCGACGCGCCCGTGCCGCGCCACACGAGCGTCAAAGAGAGCGTCTTCCCGTTTGCCAAGTTCCCGGGGGCGGACACCATCCTCGGACCGGAGATGCGCTCGACGGGCGAGGTGATGGGGATCGCCGAGACGTTCGCGCGCGCGTTCGGCAAGGCGATGCTCGCGAGCGGGATCGAGCTGGGGCTGCCGGACGCGGCGAGCAAGCGGCGGCGCGCTTTCATCAGCGTCAAAGACGAGGACAAGCCGGCGGCGATTCACATCGCCCAGCGGCTGCGCGCGCTCGGCTTCGACATTCTTGCGACAAGGGGAACGGCGGGGGCGCTGGCGCGGGCCCGCGTCCCGGCCGAGGTGGTCCAGAAGGTCAACGAGGGGTCGCCGCACGTCGTCGACGCACTGCGCAGCGGAACGATCGCAATCACGGTCAACACGACCACCGGTGCGAAAGAAGTGCACGACAGCTACGCCCTGCGAAGGCAGACGCTGCTGGCCAACATCCCCTATTTCACGACCATCGCCGCCGCGCTCGCCGCGTGCGACGCGCTCGAAGCCATGGCCGGGGACGCTCCCCTCCGCGTGCGGTCGCTCCAAGAGTGGGCAGCGGGATAGAAGGGCGGAGGGGTGGCGCGTGCGCTAGGCTTCACGAGGGAAATGCGTCCGCCGAAGTACCCGCTCGAGCCGCTCGCCGAGCTGCGCGACAGGAAGGTCGACGAAGCGGTGGGCGCCCTCGCCGAGGCCACCCGAGAGCGCGACGCGGCAGAGCGCCAGAGGTTCGCGTCCGAGGGGGATCGCCGAGCGCATGTCGCGGCCGCTGAGCGCGTGCGATGCGCCGAAGCGCAGGCCCTTGCCGAGGGTGGGTTGCAGGCCGCCGACCTTGCGCAGGCCGCCGCGTGGGAGGCACGCATGGCGACCGAGCGAGAGGCGATCGCCTCGGCCGTGGAGCGTGCGCGCGAAGAGGAGGCGGCCGCGCGGGCCGGGGAAGCAACGGCGCTGCACGCGGTCGCGTTACGCAAGGCGGAGGCCGGGGTGGTCGCGAAAGACCGGGCGCGGTGGGAAGACGCGCGGCGAAAGCGAGCCGAAGCTCGCGACGAGGAGGCGTCGTGCGAGGCGTGGCGCCCCGCGAAGTCATGACGCGCGCGGGGCTCGCCGGGCTTATCGTGGTGGTCGTCTGCTCGTGTCGCGGCAGTCACGTGCACGACGAGCGTCCGCCCGCGGATCCCGGGTCTACGACGACCAGCGCGCGGCCCGCGGCGGCCCCGAGTGCGCTCGCGGGTGCGGTGGACACGCCGCTCTACCAAGGGATGCCGAAGGTCGCCGTCGTTCTGGCGGACCCACGCCTCGCCGACGCTCGCGAGCGCGAACAGGGGCGCGATTTCTCGGGCGCGGCCCGTCTCTTGGATGGGGTCCGCGCGGCGGCGGCCCTCGACGGCGAGCGAGCCTGCGCCTGGGACTACGCGGCGGGACGGCTGCATCTCGTGGCGGGAGAGGCCAGCGAGGCGGCGGCGGCATTCGAGCGCGTCGCCTCGCAGGGGGACGGCGGCGCTCCCTGCCCGCTGGTCGCGTACGCGGCACTTCACGAGGCGCAGGCGCTCGTTCACCTGGGTCGGTACGACGAGGCCGCCGCGCGGGTGCTTTCGCTGGGCGACGAGTTTGCCGCGCACGACGAAGCCGAGCTCGTCCTGGCGGATGCCTACGTGGGCAAAGGAAACCGGGCCTCGGCGGTGCCGATTTGGCGCGCCCTGCTCTCGGCGAGCCCGCGCGGAATACGCTGGGCCGACAGCGCGGTCGAGCTCGCGACCGCGCTGATCGACGGGATCGACGGCCCCGCCGATTCGCATGCCCAAGAGGCGTTGGATCTCTCCACGCGCGTACTGGTCGAGGCGCCCGCAGCCGCCGAGAAGCTCGACGGGATCGGCCTTCTCACGCGCGCCTCGCTGCTCCTGGCGCACCGCGCGCCCCCCGCGTTGACCGTCGAGGAGCGGGCGAAGCAAGCGCAAGCCTGGCTCGACTCCGCGCAGCCGAAGCGCGCGTTGGAGCTGGCCGAAGCCGTCGTCAAAGCGGTGCCTCGCGGGGGAAAAGACCACCACGAAGCCGCGTGCAAGGCTGCGATCGTACGCGCCCAGGCGAAGCCGCGCGGCAAGTCGGAGGACATTGCCGACGCATGGGGCGCCGCGATCGCGCGCTGCGATGGCGAGGAGGCGCTCGTCACCGCCCTCTACTACGGCGGCAAAGCGAGCGCCTCCGCGCATCGCCCCTCCGAGGCGATCGACCGGTTCGGCAAGGTCGAGAAGCTCTTCCCGAAGCACCGCCTCGCCGACGACGCCTGCTTCCGCGCGGCGCTGGTGGTGTGCGACGAGGGGAACGAACCGCGCGGCCTGGCGATGCTCTCGACGTTGCCAGACAGCTACCCGGAAGGCGACATGGGCGGGGAGGCGCTGTTCCGCGTCGCGCTCGCCAAGCTCGGAAGGCGGGATCTCGATGGCGCGCGCGAAGCGCTCGACCGGATGCTGGAGGGGGGGCTCGACAGCCGTCCGACTTCGGCGGGGAGGGGACAGTACTTTCGCGCGCGCGTCGCGGAGCTCGCCGGAGACCGCGACGACGCACAGAAGCGGTATGAAGCGCTCGTGGGGGAGCAGCCGCTCGGATACTACATGCTCCTGGCGTACGGACGCCTCCGGGCCATGAGCGAAGACGCGGCACGCCTGGCCATGGACGCGGGCATCGCGCGCGAGCAAAGCGGTCCATTTCTCACGCGCTCGCATCCTGAGCTCGTATCGCCGGCGTTCGACCGCTTCGTTCGACTGCTCGAAGTCGGCGAGATCGACTCCGCGCGCCGCGAGGCACACGCGGGGGGCCTCGTCGCGGACGGCGTCGACTCGGAAGTCCTCTGGACGGTCGCCTGGCTCTACGACCAGGCGGGCGCTCCCGACCTCGGTTCCTCCTTCTCGCGCTCGCGCCTGGTCGACTATCGGGAGCACTGGCCCGTGGGCCGATGGAGACTCGCCTGGGAGGTCGCGTTTCCGCGCGTATGGGAGGGAATCGTGTCGCGCGAGAGCGAGGCCACACACGTTCCGACGCCGCTCACGTGGTCCATCATGCGAGAAGAGTCGGCGTTCAATCCGGACGCACGCAGTGTGGCGGACGCCATTGGGCTGATGCAGCTGATCGCCCCGACGGCTCGCGCCACAGCACGCGGTACGCTGCTGCCGTGGGACGACGAAGCCCTGCATCGCCCCGACGTCTCGATCGCACTGGGAACGCGGCTGCTCTCGTCGCTGCGGGCGTCGTTTCCGGCGAAGCCGGCGCTAGCGATCGCGGCGTACAACGGCGGGGGGCGAGCGGTGCGGCGGTGGCTGGCGGAGCATGGCGGCGACGATTTCGACGTCTTTGTCGAGCGCATTCCGTTCGAAGAGACCCGCGCCTATCTCAAGCGGGTGCTCGCGAGCCAAGCTGCCTATGCGTACTTGTACGCGCCCAACGTGCTGGACGAGCTGTTCGGGGTGCTCGGCCCCTAGAAACCTGGCGATTTTCGCCGATAGCTTCGCGATCCCGGCGTCGAGCGTGCTCGCGTACAGAAGTACGCTCCGCGCGCTCGCCACCGGCCTCGCTTGCTCTCGTCGAAAATCACCAGGTTTCTAGACCTGCAGTGGCGTCTAGGAACGCCGAACCCGTTGGTCGTCTCTTGCCCGCTTGGGCCGCAAGGCGAGGGGCTCGACGTGGTCACGAGCGCGACGAAAGGATCCCTCAGGCGATCGCGCTCGCGATCCACGCTGCGCCCCCGAGGGTGACGCGTTCGCTCGGGACCAATCTCGAGAGCTCGCGATGAAGATCGTCGCGCACGGCGGATCTCGTCTCAGGCGACGCGTCTGCGAGGAGCCTCGCCGTCATTCCCGCGGTCATCGCGAACTCGACGGCGCCCTCGACCCCATCCAACGAAAGGACGACGTCGGCGTCGAACGCTTCCACGCGAATCGCGCCGAAGCCGGCCGCCCGAAGAATGTCTTCCACCCTCCTCGAGTCCGCGAACGAAAATGGCCCGGGCTCGTCTTTCTCTGGCGGCGGCGGCGCGGCCACGTGGCGGAGCGTGACCTCCAAGGGGACGCGGACCCACGCGTTCTCCGAAGGGGCGCGCCAACAGGCAAACGCCACGCGACCGCCGGGGACGAGGGCGCGTCGGAGATTCGTGAATGCGTCGATCGGAGCGTCGAAGAACATGACCCCGAAACGGGACGCGACCGCGTCGGCCGGCAGGAGGAACCGGTGACTCGCCGCATCCGCTTCCAGGAGCGAAACGTTCGACCGCCCGGCGAGCCGCTGGGTGGCTCGAGCGAGCATCATCGACGACACGTCGATGCCCGTCACCTGACCCGAGCTACCGACGAGGTCCGCGATCGCCAGCGTCGTGGCGCCGCAGCCGCAACCGACGTCGAGGACCCGCTCCCCTGCGACGATCTCGGCGCGTGCCAGCATCGCGCGCCCGAAGGGGTCGAGGGCTCGATCGAGGGCCTCTTGCTGGCGCGTCCAACGCTCTGCGGCTGGGCCGTTCCAGTAGTCGACTTGTGCAGAGCTCGTGGTCATCGTTGCCGGATCCGTGGCACGCCGAACGGCGTCCTTCAACTCATGACCGACCCGGCCGTGCGTCGGTCGCCACTCATGGATATGCGTACATGGCTGCGTAGGTGTACGTTCCAGCGCTGAAGTTCCAGTAGATGAAGCCGTCGGCACCAGGGCCCAGGGCCTGCTGGTTGGTGCCTTCCGGAATGGTCGTCAGCGTCACCGTCTTGCTGCCGACCGCCGTGACGCTGCGGCCTTTCGCGTTGGACGCGTTCCAACCACCTACGCTGCCTGCATAGGTCACGCAGACGGCGCCCAACGTACCGAAGGGAGCGGACGTGCTGAGCTTCAGCGAGAGCACCTTCGCGCCCGCGGCGCACCCTTTCGGAGGCGCCTCGGCGTCCGCCGGGGGTGGTCCGGCGTCCGAGCCCGGCGCGCCGTCCGGCTGGCGTGCGTCGGCGGCGGGTCCGGCCTCCGCGGCGTCGTCGAGAAGCGATGCCTCGCTCGCGGTTGGCGCGGCGTCTTCCGCGGTCGCGTCGCCGGTGGCGGCGTCTTCGTACGGCTGCGTCGCATCGGTCGTGCCGGTCTCGTCGACTTCCGCTGGGCCAGCCTCGCTCGCGGTCTGGCTCGTCTCGCCCCCTCGCGCACCCCCCTCGACAGGATTGAATGCGCCCTCGGCAGGACCAGTCTCGTCCTGCGCCGATCCATCGGCTTGGCCCCCGACACTTTGCTCCCCGCCACCTTGGCCCCCGCCACTTTGGCCCCCGCCGCCTTGGCCCCCGCCGCCTTCAACGGGCCGTTCCGAGATCGCTCCCGCGTCGAGCAGCGCCTCGCAGCCGGTCCAAGCAACGAGGGAAAACGCGCCTGCGCCGAGGACGCACGCAACCCTGGCCACCGTCGGGATTCCCATCACCAGCTCGCCCGCGCGATCACGCCCGCGCCCGTCGGCGTCACCGAGGGGATGAGCCGCACGCCCGCGCCGTGTCCTGCGCTTTCATCCGGCGCCAGGAGCAGCAAGGCGCCTGCCGCTCCCAGCAGAATCCCGCCCGCGATCCAGCCTACGTCGGAAAGGGCCGCCGCCGTTTTGATCCCCGCGGCGGTTCCCGGATCGCACACGTTGTTGGCGTCGCAGTGGGCGTCGTTCTTTTGGACGAGCGCCATCAGGCCGAACGTGGCCCCCACGCCGAGCGCTGCCGCACCGGCGCCCCCGAGCACCCAGGTCACGGTTCTCCCCGCCGGCTCTCGATGGACGCCCGTATCGGCTCTTGGGCCAGCCTGCGGCGGGGCGGTAGCTTCCAGAACGACGGCGATGAGCTGGTGCTTCTCGCCCTCCCTGACCGTGACTTGCTCCTCCGCGTCCGCGTGTCCGGGCGATCCGAAGCGAAGCGTGTGAAGGCCCGGGTTCATAGGCATGGCGAGACCGTCGAGTCTGTCCGCGAAAGGCTCCCCGTCCACGCTGACTTTCACATCGACGAGGTCCACCCCGGCGCCGTCCTTTGCGGCAATGACGACCGTCGGGAGGGCCTTCTCGACGTCGCCGAGCCCTTTCGCGCAGTCGCCCTGGACGGCGGCCGGACACCCGGCCTCCGCGCACACCCGAAGCTGATTGCGCGCCTCGATGAGCTCGTGCCCGTCGCGGAGCCGCTGCCCCTTGGAGGCCGCTTCAAGGCAGGTGTCTTTGCGGTCGGCGCCGGCGCCGGCGGCGGTCGCGGACGCAAACGCCCACGCGAACGCCAACGCAGATGCCAACGCAAACCTGGGAACGAGGGGGATGGTCACGAGCTGGCTCCGGAGAGCGCGCGTCGTCATCGGCTTGATCGGGTTATAGGCAGCCACGCCTTCTCTCTACCACTCGAGCGGCGAGGTGGGGCCCACGCCTGTGCGCTCGACCGCTAGAAGGCCGGAGGCGACAAGGGACCGTCCGAGATGGACGGCGGGCTCTCGACCGGGTAGGGTCCGTCGTTTGGTGGGGGGGGCGAATGGGCGACGAGGAGAGATCGAGGGCGCATCCAAAGCGGGGCGAGCTCCTGGCGGGGAAGTACCGGGTCGACGCGGTGGTCGGCGGAGGGGACGCGGGCATCGTGTACGCGGCGCAGCACGAGCCCTTGGGTCGGCGTGTCGCCGTCAAGGTTCTCCACTCATCCATCGCATCGAGTCGCGCCGCGGTGACCTGCTTTCTCGCAGAGGCGCGCAACGCGTCCAGCATTCAAAGTGACCGCGTCGTGCAAGTCCTCGACGTCGGGATCCTCCACTCGGGGTTGCCGTACATGGCCATGGAGCTTCTCGACGGCGTCGACCTGGCGTCCCGTGCGGCTGCTGGCGCGTCCCTTGCGCCGGTGAACCAGGCTGTGGATTGGCTCCTCGAGACGATCGAAGCGGTCGCGCACGCACACGCCGTCGGCGTCGCGCACGGCAATCTCAAGCCTTCGAACGTCTTCCTCACCCGGGAACCGGGCGGTACGAACCGCGTCAAAGTCCTCGATTTCGGCTTATCCGCGGCGATCGGGCGGCCAGGACAAGCCGCGAGCGCGACCGTGTGTGCCGCCCGCGGATCGCGCGCGTACCAGTCGCCCGAGCAGCAGGTCGACCCCGAGCAGGCCGACGAGCGGGCGGACTTGTGGGCGCTGGTGGTCGTCGCGTACGAGCTCTTGACCGGCGCCCTCCCGTTCCAGTCCTCCAACGGGGCGGGCCCTGACGTCATCCCTCGAAGGGAGCCCGGATCCCCACGCCGCGTTCGACCCGAGATTCCAGCCGCACTCGAGGCGGTCGTGCTGCGATGCCTGCGACGTGACGCGAACGAGCGGTTTGCCACGGCGGCCGAGCTCGGCCTGGCATTGGCTCCTTTCGGAACGGTCCTGTCGACGCGCGCGCTCGAGCGGGTGATCGACGTCTCGTGGGCCTCCGCGGGCGGGCATAGAGAGAGCTCGCTCGGGCCGGCATCGTCGCCGTCCGTCCCTGCCGCCATTCCGCAATCCGTCGCCCCGTGGTCCTCGGGAAGCGGGTGGCCCCGATCCCATGTCCCCTCGGCGCCGACCGCGCCACCGATCGTCCGCGCGCGCACCCGCGCGACGGCTCTCGTGGCGACGTTGTCGGTGGCTGCCCTCGCCGGGAGCGGCTACTGGATCGCGCGACCGGGTTCTTCGGCCGTCCCGCCTCCCGACCCGGCCGCGGCTGCGACGGGCGCGGCCTTCGCCGTTGAAGCGATTCCGGCGCCCAACGGCGCGGTCGATGCTTCGGCGCCCACGAGCGTGCAGGAAACGCCATCGCGCTCTGCCGAGTGACGCCACCTACCGGAGAAAGCCGTCGTCGAGCATCGAGCTCGCGCGCCGGCGCGCAACGATCACATGATCGAGCAGAGGAGTGCCGACGACGCGCGCCGCTTCGGACACCGCTTGCGTGAACGCCACGTCTTCGCCGCTGGCGCTCGGGTCGCCGCTCGGGTGGTTGTGCACCAGCACGACGGCGCTCGCGCCCTCGCGGACGGCGATGCGCAGCGCGTCGCGCGGCGCGACGTGCAGGCCATGAATCCCACCCGAGGCGACTCGTCGCGCCGCGCGCAGACCGTGGCGGCCGTCGAGCATGAGCGCCCAGAGTTCTTCGTGGTCGAGCGTCGCCAGCCGAGGGCGCGCCCACGCCACGACGGCCTCGCGGTCGGGCAGTTTGGTCGACGGTTCGAGGGACGCCGCGAACCCGATCCGCCGACCGAGCTCCACGGCCGCGGCGAGCCGCGTGCCCTTCGCCACGCCGATCCCCGCGCGGTCGACCAGCTCGCCCATTCCCGCCCGTGCCAGGCCAGCCAGACCGCCGTGCTCTTCAATCAACGTGGCCGCGAGCACGCCGACCGGCACGCCCGCGTATCCTGTGCCGAGCAGAATCGCGATGAGCTCGGCGTCGCCGAGTGACTCGACGCCCATCGCCACCGCTCGCTCCCGCGGCCCAACCCACGCCTCTTGCGCCATCGCCATGGAGAGCGAGAGCGTTTCACGTCGCGTGCCGCGCTTCGCTCCCGTGATCGGCCGGGCCAGCTCCGGCTCACCCCCTGTCCGCGACGGGCCCGGACGTGTCCTAGCCCAGCCATCGACAGGCTATTCGCAGATCCCGACTCCCGGAACGGGAAACAGCGGTATCCCGCCTTTGCACGTTTGCTTCGGTGTCGACGCGCACTCCGCCGCCCGCGGTCCGGTGTGGCAAAGGATGTAACAGGTCTTGCCCCCCGGGGCGCCCAAGCACGTCAGCCCTCGCGCGCAGTTGGCCGTGTTGCAGTCCTCGCCCGCTTGTCTCGGGCCGATCGCCACGCAGCTCGTCGCGCCGGTGTCGGCGCGCACGACGGCGCACGTGTCGCCGGCGGGGCATGATCCGCCGTCGCTGTCGAGCAACCCGCAGCTTTGGATGGGCATGCAGACCGGGACTTTGAGGGCGGTGTCGGCCGCAATCGGCTGGATGTCGCAAAACAGGTTGGAGTGGGCGCATTCGCCCTTGCAGCAATACGGTTGGCATCGGCCATCGAGGACGCACTCGTAGCCTGGCGCGCAGTCGGTCGGTTGGCTGCACGCCATGCCGTCCGTGCCGACGCCGGACGACGTGCACACGGGCTGCACCCCGGCGTCGTTGCTCGCGCGCTGCACGTGGCACGCGGCCTGGGCATTGTCGTAGCCGAATCCCCCGTCGTACGTGTGGACGTCGGGAGAAACGTTGCAGTCGCTCGCCCTCGCACTCTTCCCGTTGTCCGGATAGCAGCCCATCCAGACCGACGCGTTGCAGAGCGGGCTTCCTACGGTCTGGGCCACGGGCGGTCTCGCGCCCATACTGGGGCCACCAGCATTGAACGATCCTCCGCCGACCTCCTCGGCGCCGGCCTCGGGTGGGGGGATCGTGGCTGTCTCCGACAAGCCTGCCGAGTTTGCGTCCGAGCTGGCGCAGCCGATCGCGATGACCGCGGTCGCGACCACGGCCATTGTGGCGAAGAGTGTGACGCGTGAGCTCATCGAAGCAAAGAGAGCGAGAGGCACTCGAGATTCACGGCGCGTGCCGTCGACGCGATTGTCGTCGGATGCCGCGTGGATCTCCATAGCTCGCGCCCCGGATCGCGGCACTCTAGGTGCGAGACCCATGACATCGATGTCACACGGACACGTGTGGGTGCGTAGCGACGGGACGACCGTATCGCGATTTACGGGGCCTCAATCTCGCGTACGACGAAATTTCCTGCGGCATCGTACGCACGGACCGCTACCAGGTGCGGACCCGGACCGACGGGGAGGAGCGGCGCGATGTCGGCGTCCACCGACTCGTCGGCGGTGTCGAAGATGCCGTCCGCCGCGCCTAGCGGCCGCCACTCGAGCCGCCCGTCGATGGCCACTTCGACCCGAGCGATCGGTCCGAGCCCATCGACCACTTCGGCGCGGAGGCGATGGCCCTGGATGCCAATCGACTTGAATACCGGCGGGGTATTGTCGACGAGAACGGGCGCGGCTTCGAGCGCGTGGTGGGTGGCGCTGCCCGCGGGGTTGGAGATGTCGTCGCTCGCGTCGACGCGAACTCGATACTTTCCTTCGGGGAGCGCCGCCGTGTCCCAATCGAACTCGGACTTGGTCAGGACGTCGTCGGGTCGCGTCGCGTCGATCCAGCGCGTCGCGCCTTCGCGGTGAAACTGAACGCGGTAACGAAGCTCGTCGCTGTCGGGGTTATCGACCTTCCAGGTCACATGGAGCACGCTCTCGTGCTTGGGCGCTTCACTTCCGCTCTGCACGATTCCTTCCTTGGCTTCGTGCGCGGCTCCCTTCGGACGCGCCGCCACCTCGGTGACGACGGCGCGCAGGTTCTGGGTCACGAAGGCGAGGATTACGTCGGAGATGGTCGCCTGGGCATCCCGCAAACGCGCGCGCACTTGCACGAAGCGTCCTCCCGGGCTGCTCGTCGCCCCGCCGTTGGCGACCGGGTTGCTCCACGGGCTCCACGTGGTGTCCGGTGTTTGCGTGTCGCCGGTGCGCGTCGAGACTTCGACGGCGCCGGCGCCGTTCCAGCTCACGTGGCCGAAGCGGGCGCGCAACCCCGCGTCGAGCGCCTTGCTCGTCCAAACGGCGTCGGGGCCGCCCACGGCCAGGATTCCGTGGAAGACCGCGGGGTCGCTGCCGACGACGAAGCGCGATCGGCCGGCCATGCCCATGGCGCCGATCTGTCGCTCGTCGGTGTCGGCGACGAGCGAAACGACGTGCGCGTCGTCGACCGTGTACACACGCCCCTCGGCGCCCGTGCCTACGTAGGGCGTGCGGCGCTCGTCCAGCGCGAGCGACACGTAGTGGGTCTCGTCGTGGTGCATGAGGCGCTCGGGGCGGCCCTGCGCGTCGAACCGCCAGAGCGAGCCCTTCCCCGGCTTGGAGCGAGGCGCGCTCGAGGGCCCGGGCGGCGTTCGTCCTCCGGTGTTGCGGCGCGCCGCAGCGGGCTCCGACGATTCGCCGCCGCCCGCGCTCGCTCCCTCGTTGACGATCGCCCACACCGTTCGGTCGCTGCCGACCGCGAGCGCGTGCACGTCTTCACCGGGGAAATCGTAGACGACGCTCGCGCGGCCCGGGCCGGTGATTCGGTAGAGCAACCCCTTGCCGCTCGTTCCCGCGTAGAGGGCGCCGTCGTCGGCGACCGCGAGCGACACGACGAACGGGTCGTCCACCTTGAAGTAGACGCTGGACGCCCCGCTCGGGTCCACTCGCCACACGCGGCCCTCCGAGCCCGTCGCTGCGTAGAGCGATGTCCCTGTCGGATCGAAGGCGACCGCGAGAACGCTATCGACGTCCGGCAGGGTGGCGAACACTTCGGCCTTGCCCTGGGAAACGCGGTAGATCTTGTTGCTCGTCGTCGCCGCGTAGGCGACTCCTCGCTTGTCGATGGCGAGCGCACTCACCGCGCTTTCTTTCGTGTCGGCGAAGATGGCCGCGTGGTCGTTGGCGACGCGCACGATCTTGCCCCCGGCCGCCGGTCCTGTTCCGACGAGCACACTGCCGTCGGGAAGCGACACCGCGCATGTGACGGTCGTCCCGGCGTCCTCCGGCAACGGAACACTCCCGAGCGTCCAGCCGGCGCGCACCACGCCGTCGGAGCCGACGCTGACCCCGGCGAGATCACCTCCCGAGAGCTCCTCCATCGAGTCAAGCTCGAACGTGCGGGTGCCGACCGCAGCCGCGTCGCGTGCGGCGACTGTTCCAACGAGCGCCGCGATGGCACACAAGCATGCACGAAAGCGCATGGAGTGCTTATACACATGGATGCGAGCGGGCGCGATCCGGGCTGCCCCGTGATCGCCTCGCCGCCGCGATGTCGCCGCGAGCGAGCGGCGGCCTCGCGAACCGGCGTTACCGGTGTCGCAGATATCGCGTGACTTCCGCCGCGCCGCGATCGCGCAAAGCGATGCACAGGCCGGCCGACTCGAGCGCCTCGTCGAGGGAGCGCGCGACCCCCTCCATGTCCCGCGTCGCCTGCGGGAAGAACTCGCGCGCGTCGTCGCGTGCAGCCGCCGTGCACATGGACGAGGCCACGTCGATGAGCAGCCCGCCCCCGAATGAACCGGGAAGGCGCGTGCGCAGCTTGGACCAGTTCTCTTTCTCCCATGCGTAGAGCACGGGTCGGGCGGCCCGGTGGGCAGCGGCCGAGCCGAAGAGATAGCGCAATTCGGAGAGCTTGAGCTCGTCGGTCAGCGCGAGGTCGAGCGCCCTGCGGAGCAGCACCGGATCGTCGAACGCGCCCATCGCGCGGATCGCGAGCGCGCGATCCTCCGGCGTCTTTGCGGTCGTGGCAGCCGAGCGCAGCTCGTATAGCCTCGAGCCCCCGGCCTTGATCGACGCCAAGGGCACGGCGACGGCGGCCGTGTCCGGTGGTACGGCCGTCGGGTCCCTCAGCCAACTCTCGGCGTACTGGCCCGCCTCGTTCAACGTCGCCTCGTCGTTGGCGAGCTCCCCTGAGACCCAGAGCACCGTCCGTCGCTCGATGGTCCGGTCTTCGTCCTCGTTCGGCAGCGGTTCCCATCCCAGCGAAGCCTTGCGCGTCGCCATGCGCGCGGCGACCCACTGTTGGAACGCGTCGCGAACGTCGTCGTCCACCAGCGCGCGATCAATCCCATCGAGCGTGCTGGCGATCTGATCGACGACGTTGCGGTTCATCTCGGCGTCGAACGTCGGGAGCATGTCGAGAAGGACGCCCGCCCCGATCGCCCCCTGCCGTACCTCGGCCCACGCATTGGACACGAGGCCCAGTCGATCGATGGGCGCCAGCGCCCGCGACCCGCGCGCAAGCGCCATCAGTCGCGAGCCTTCGAGGAGGAAGCGGTAGTAGCCGGTTTCACCCGTGTTCGGATAGACCCACGCCGGGCAGCTCGGGCCGAGATCGCGCACGATCGGGTCGCGACCGAGTGTGAAGCAGCTCTTGCCCTTGAGCCCGTCGACTCCGACGCAGACGGGAAGGGTCCAATTGCGTCGGAGCTCGGTGCCGCTGCCGATCGGGCGCCACTCCGACTCGCTCAGCTCGATCCTGCCGCCGCTGCCGCCGCACGTCCAATTCACCAGCACGTCGGGCACTCCGGGTTGATCGAGAAAGCCGCGCGCCAGCTCTCCGATTCGCTGGGTGGAGACGTACTCCAGCGCTCGGAAGAGGTCGTCCGAGCTAGCGTTCTTCCACGCATTCTCTCGCAGATAACGCTGGACCCCGCGACGAAAGACGTCGGGTCCGAGCCATCCTTCCATCATGCGCAGGACCGCTGCGCCCTTGTCGTACGTGATCCCGTCGAAGGCGGCCTCCGCGTCGCTCGTCGAGCGCACCGGCTCGCGTACGGCGCGTGCGCTCTTCAGCCCGTCGGTGTCCATGACGTGCTGAACGCCGGCGATCTGATCGATCGTCGCCCCGAAGGACGGCCTCCAGGCGTCGACGATCTTCGCCTCGGCCCACATGGCGAACCCTTCGTTCAGCCAGAGGTCGTCCCACCATCGCATCGTCACGAGGTTCCCGAGCCATTGATGGGCGAGCTCGTGCGCAATGACCTGGGCCTGCGAGCGCCGTATCGACGTCGTGGCGCGCCTGGCGTCGAGCAGAAGCAGCGTGTCGCGAAACGTGATGAGCCCCGGGTTCTCCATCGCGCCCGACGAGAAATCGGGGACTGCGACCAGGTCGAGCTTGGCGTACGGATAGTCCATGTCGAAGTAGTCGCTGAGCCTGTCGACGAGCGCGGCCGCAGCTTCGAGCGCGAGCCCGGTGAGGTCCCCCCGCCCCTTGGTCGTGACGGCGCGGATCGGGAACGGGGCTTTCCGCCACTCGACGATGTCGAAGTCGCCCACGGCGAAGGCCACGAGATAGCTGGGAAGCGGGGGCGACGCGGCGAATCGATGCTCGACCATGCCGTCGGGGGCGGCGACGCGCGAGGTCTCCGGTGAATTGGCGAGCGCCATCGCGCCGCTCGGCGCGGTGATCGTCACGTCGTACGGCGTTTTGTCGCCTGGCTCGTCGAAGCACGGGAAGGCTCGCCGCGCATTGGCGACTTCGAACTGCGTATACGCGTATTTGCGCCCGCCCTCTTCGACGCGGTAAAGCCCGGCGAGATCCGGTGCGAAGGGGGCGTCGTAGGCGATCTCCAGCTCCGCTTCGCCGGCGGCAAGCGGCTGCGCGAACGAGAGCACCAGCTCTTCGGCGACAACCCCTCCGTGCGCGAGGCGCAGCGCGGCTGTCGCCGTGAGGGTCGCGTCCCCGGTGTGCGCCGAGGCGCGCACGATGTTCATGCCGCGCGCGTGCATGACGACGAAGAACGTAGGCTCCGGGATCTCGACCTTTACTTTCGTCGTACCCGAGAAGCGCGGTTGCTGCGGGTCGATCCGAAGCGAGAGCGCGTAGCGGAGCGGCCGCGCCGTCGGCGGGAGGCGGCCGTCGTCGCGCGGCGGCGGTGACGCTCGGGTAGCCGGGGTCTTTGCCCGCGATCCGGCCACGGCAGTTCGTGCGCCCGCTGCGCGGGGAGAGCAGCCGCCGCACGAGACGAGAACGGCCAGGGCGAGAAAGACCGCGAGATGCGGGCGGGTCACGCGTCCGTCTCGCCGCCGCGCCCGACTTTCATCACTTCGACGTTCAGCTCGAGCACGAGCTTGAGCAGTGCCGCCCGCTGCTCTTCGGTAGGCGCGCGCATCATCCAGGCGCGTAGAGCCCGGTCGTATCCTTCCGCCTTCGCGCGGAGCTCGCGCACGCGCGGTCCGGGGGGGAGCTCGCGGAGCCGCTCCACGGTGTCGGCGAGCGACTGCTCGACGATGGCAAGCCGCGTCGACTTCCCTTTGGACCCGCCGGAAGAGGGCATCGTGCTCCTAGAGTACAGCGAGTCAGCCCATTCTGCCCGCTTTCGGCTAGCGCTGAAGTACCATCCCGTTTCGTGGCTTCCGTGGCGCACGAGGCTCTTTGGCGGCTCTCCGCGACGACGCTGTCGTCGATGCTCGCGCGCCGAGAAATCAGCTCGCGCGATGTGCTGGGCGCACACCTCGACCGGATCGACCAGGTGGAGGGCAGGGTGGGCGCGTTCACCGAGGTCATGCGCGAACAGGCCGCGGCGGAGGCTGCGGCGTCCGATGCCCGCCGCGGTCGTGGCGAAGAACTCGGCCCGCTCGACGGCGTCCCGGTCACGGTCAAGGAATGCTTCGACATCGCTGGGCGCGCCACGACGCTCGGCCTGCCGTCGTGGCGCGGTCGAGTCGCCTCGCACGACGCTACGATGGTCGTCGCGCTTCGTGCGACTGGAGCGGTCGTCCTCGGTCGCACCAATCTGTCGCAGACGATGCTCTACGTCGAGGCGAGAAACCCGAACTTCGGCCAGACCGCGAACCCGTGGTCGCTCGCGCACTCGCCCGGGGGTTCGTCGGGGGGCGAAGCCGCAGCCATCGCGGCGGGAATGTCGCCCCTCGGCGTCGGAACCGACATCGGCGGGAGCATCCGAACGCCCGCGCATTTCTGCGGCATTGCCGGCTTGAAGCCGACGCTCGATCGCCTTCCGATGCGGGGGTATCGCGCCGTCAACGCCGGACAGGAAGCGGTGCGGGCGATGGGCGGTCCGATGGCACGCACAGTCGCCGACCTCGGCCTCTTCTTTCAGTCCATCGACCCTCGTCGGAGCTCGCGCCTCGACCCACGCGTGCCCCCGCTCGCCTGGGAGCGGCCCGAGAGTGTTCGTCTCGAAGGGCTGCGCCTCGGAACGTATGCCGACGACGGGGTGCTCCCGGCGTCTGCGGCGATCGCGCGAGCGATCGACATGGCGGCGGGGGCCCTTCGGTCGCGCGGGTGCGAAGTGCGGCCCTTTTCGCCTCCGGACGTGCGCGGCATGCTCGACGCGTACCTCGGAGCGTTGAGCGCCGACGGCGGCATTGGGATTCGCGCGGCGCTCGCGGGCGGCTGGGTCGATCCTTCGCTCGTGGGGCTGCGTCGCGCCGCGCGGGCTCCGGCCGGTGCGCGGCGCCTGGGAGCCCTCGCGGCGCGTGCGATGGGGCAGGACAACCTCGCGCTCTTGCTCGATGCGGTGGGCGAGAAGAGCGTCGACGAGCTCTGGCGGATCACCGAGCGGCTGCGCGGCTACGGCACCACCTTCCTCGAAGCCATGGATCGGGACCAGATCGACGCGCTCGTTTGTCCGGCGTACGCCACTCCGGCGCTGCCCCACGGCGGCTCCAACGGGTTCACGCTCGCGTCGAGCTATTCGATCGCCTTCAACGTGACCCAGTTCCCCGCGGGCGTCGTCCCGGTCTCGCGCGTTCGAAGCGGGGAAACGGCGCGCTCGGCGAGCCGCGATCGACTCGTTGTCCAGGCGGCGCAGGTCGACGGCGCGAGCGCGGGTTTGCCCGTCGGCGTGCAGATCGTGGCGCGCCCGTGGAACGACCATGTGGTGCTGGCCATCATGGCGGCGATCGAGGCCGATCTGTCCGGCGACGCGGACTTTCCGCGGACGCCTGTGGAGCCGGTCGGGTAGGGGTCGGGCCGCGGCCATGGGCAAGGAGCACGAACAGGAGGCTTCGCCGCGACGTGCGAGGCGAGACCGCGGGCCCCTCGCGACCTTCGCCTGCCTCGCGCTCGTCCCTGGCCTTGCCCTCGCCCAAGAGCCAATTGAACCGATCCGCCTGACGTACCGGGCGTCCGGGGACTGTCCGGACGCGGCCCAGTTCGGCGCCGGCGTTCGCGCGAGGACGGCGCGCGTCCGCTTCGCCGGACCGCAAGAGGCGGCGCGTGTGTTCGACGTCACAGTCGACGCCGGTCCACCGGCCACCGGGCGTGTCGCGATCAGTCAGGGCGATCAGGCGGTGGGTACCCGATCGGTGCGAGGCGATACGTGCTCCGAGGTCGCCGATGCGATCGCGCTGGTGGTCGCGCTGGCCGTGGATCCGCGCGCCAGCCCAACGCCGGGCAGCCCGCTTCCAGCGTCCCTTCCCATGTTGCCCGAGGCTTTGCCGCCGGTCCCGCGACCCGATCCGCCCGTGACTCCGATCTCGGCCACGCCGAGACTCGTCGCGCGGCCCGTTCCGCCGCCGGGCGACCCTGCGCACCCCCAAGACCGGCCCACGAGCGGCGCAGGTACGGCTCCGAACCACCCGCATACGGCCGGACTGGGCGCGAGCCACGCGGCTTTCGCCGGTGCGGACTTCGTGGTCGCCACGGGCGTGTTCCCGAGCGCGCTCCTCGCCGGTGCTCCATTCGCGGGGTGGCGCGCGAACGGGTCGAGATGGCTCGACCCATCGTTGCGAGTCGCGTTCCTGCGCGCGGGCACGGACCCGTTCGCCATTCCGACGGGCGGGACGGCGACGTTTGTCATCACAGTGGGCCGCCTCGACGCGTGCCCCGTGGCATGGCGCCACGTCTCGGTGCGTGCGACGGCGTGCGCCCGGCTCGAAGCGGGTGCGCTCGACGCGGCAGGGGGCAGCATCGCCGCCGCCCGCTCCAGTCTGCGCCCCTGGCTTGCGGCCGGGCTGCTCGCGCACGCGGAGTGGTCGCTCGCTCCGCCTTTCTTCCTCGATCTGGAAGGCGGGGCGCTCTTTCGAATCGTCAACGACCGCTTCGTGTTCCAGCCGGACGTCCGCATCTACGACGTGCCGATCGTCGGCTTCGGCGCCGGGGCCGGGCTCGGGGTCGATTTGCTGTGATCAGAGCGCGCGTCTCGGGCCATTATCCTCTCATTGCTCATGAGCGCCCGCGAGCTGTACCCAACGGGCCTTCCGGTCGACGTGGGGGCGCATGCCCACGCGTCGACTTCGGGGCGATCGGCCGGCGAAGAGGCTGACCGCGCGCAAGCCGCGGCGACACGGCGACTTCGCGAGATCATCGATCGTCACTGCGACTTTGTCTGGCGGACGATGCGATACCTGGGTGTCGAAGAGTCGGGCGTAGAAGACGCGGCGCAGCAAGTACTGTGCGTCCTGGCGCGTCGTCTCGGCGAGATCGCCCCTGGGGCGGAGATGTCGTTTCTCTTCTCGACGGCCGTGCGCGTAGCGTCCGAGGTACGCCGCGCGGCCCGCCGCCGTCCGACGGCGGACGACTCAGAGGTCGACGCGCTCGTGGCGAGCCTGCCATCGCCCGAGGAGCTCGTCGACCAGTCGCGCGCCCGCGAAGTCCTGCGCGCCGTCCTCGAGGCGATTCCGACCGACTTGCGGGTCGTGTTCATTTTGTTCGAGATCGAGGAGCTGACGCTCGCGCAAATCGCTGCGCTGGTCGGCATTCCGGCCGGCACCGCCGCGTCGCGCCTCCGGCGGGCACGCGAGAGCTTTCAAGGAATCGTTCGTCGGATGCACGCGAGACACCGCCCGGTGGTCGGAGGCGGAGAATGAACGACCCGAAGCGATTGTCCGAGGGATCCGGGAGCGATGTCGAGCGTGCGCTCCTGCGAGCCGGCCGCGCGGGCGCACCCCCGGGCGCCAAGTCGCGAGCGATGGCCGTGGCTTCGGGCGCGATGGCGGCGTCGAGCTTGGTGGCCGCAGGGGCCGCGGCGGAGGGCACGGCGGCCGCGGCAAAGGTCGGATCCATCGTGGCCCTCAAGTGGATCGGCGTGCTGAGCGTCGCGAGCGTCGGAGCGCTGACCAGCGCGGCGATGATACGCACCACGTCCGAGCACGCTTCGTCGAAGAGCGTTGCCGTCTCCGGCGCCTCCACGGCGACGGCGGCGCGCGGACACGACCGACTGCCAATCTTGGGTGGGCCTCCCCAGAGTGCGCCATCGGCGTCCACGGCGTTGATCTCGACGCGCCCGGATCCCGCCCCGTACGAGCCGTCGAAGGTGTCCCGCCCGGTCGTCACGGTGGTTGCGCCGGCGAGAGTGCAATCCGCTCCGGTTCCGGGCGAGCCCGGGGGCGCCGCGAGCTCGACTTTGTCCGCCGAGCTCGCGACCCTCGACCAGGCGCGCGCCGCATTGGCTGCAGGCGACGCACCGCGTTCGCTCGGGATCCTGGACCGTTACCACGCGCGCTTTCCCAGCGGCGGCATGGCGCCTGAAGCGGCCGTTCTGCGCATCGAAGTCCTCTTGAAGGCGGGCGACCGGCCCGCCGCGCAACGCGCGGCAGATGCATTTCTCGCGAGCAGTCCGACGAGCCCATACGCGCCCCGGATTCAATCGCTGCTGTCGGCGTCGAATCCGTGATCCAAACGGCGCGGCGCGGCCATTCCCCGACAAGCGCGTTCGACGGAGGTGCGGCGATGCGATTGGTCATGGGCAGGATCCTGATCGGGGGCTGCGCTGCAACCGCCCTGGTCGGGTGCGGGAGCGAAGTCTCGCTGGGTGGGTCCGCGACTCCGGACGCCGCGGCCGGCGCGTCGAGCGGCGGTCCATCGAGCTCGGGGTCGAGCGGCGGCGCCGCCACGGGAGGCATGGACGCGGCAGGCCTCGGGCCCGCTGAGGGCGGCCTGTCGGCTCTGAACGGTGGCGACGGCGGGATCGCGGTCGCATCGGCCATGCAGCAGTGCACCCTGCTGACGACGACGCTGTGCACAGCGGGCACGCAATGCGTCCCCGGGACGAACGAAGGGAATTGCGAGTCCCAGCTGAACCTGGAGTTCGGATGCGCTTGGGCCACGGGTGGCGACTTTTCGGGCTGCTTCCAGAACGGCCAGTCCCTAGGTTGCGACAACCTGTATCCGGACGCCGGGCTGACATTGCCCCTGACGTGCGTGCCGGCGATCACGCCGATTCCGCTCAGCGACGCGCAGACGAAGTGCTACGCGCTCGTCGACGCGCTCTGCGCGCAGAGCATCCAGTGCCTGGGTATCGCCCCGACCAGCGACGTCGTCCAGAACTGCGAAGACGACGTCACGACAGACCTGCAGAACGGCCTTCCGTGCCTGCTGGCGGGCGCAGTGGGCGCGGGCTACGCGCAGTGCGTGGCGGCCATTCCGAGCCTCTCCTGCGGCGACGCGGGCACGAGCGGCGATGCCGGAACCGAAGCGGGCGGGGCGGGCAGCGCAATGTCGATCACGACCATCCCCTCGTGCGCCGACGCCATCACGTTTACCCCGTGATTGGGCGGACGAACATGCGGCATCGACCGGGGCGAAACAGGAAAAGAAGACCATGAGGACTAGACAATCCCGCAGATTGTTTCTGGCCGGCGCCGGCGTGACACTGGCGTTGCCTTTCTTGCCGTCGGCGCTCTGGTCGCGGCGGGCAGGGGCCGCTACTTGCGTGCCCCCTCGACGCTTCATGGCGTGGCTCGCGCCGAACGGCATGAACATGCCCGATTGGACACCGACCACGGCCGGAATGGGGTGGACTTCAACGCCGATCCTGGCGCCGCTCGAACCGATCCGCAACAAAGTGCTGATCGTGACCGGGCTAGATCACGAGGCCATCGCCGTGCCGGAGCCTTCACCGACTGGCAATCCGCCCGGGCCATACGCCGCTGGGACCGGGTGCTTTCTAAACATGGTGCCAGTCGACGGACACGACGCTACCGACCCGACGAGGATCAGTCTCGACCAGGCGCTCTTGCCCGTCTTGAACAGCGCCGACTGCGGCGCGCCACCATCGCTCACGTCGATATCAATCGGTTTGGGGGGAGACAATATTATCTGCGACTATGCGGACTGCGCCTTTACCCGCGCGCTGTCCTGGAACAGCGGCATGGTTCTCCCCGCCATCTACGATCCGGCGCTTCTGTTCGATGCGATGTTTGCCCCCGGCAACGACATCGCGGCCCGACGAGCGATCGCCCAACGCAAGAGCATCCTCGATTCCGTCCTGGCCGAGGCGCGATCGCTGTCCGTGAAGTTGAGCCCTTCGGATCGGCTCAAATTGGACGAGCACACGACGCTGGTTCGGAATCTCGAAACCCGCTTGCAGCGGACCGGCAAGAGCCGCGTGGCTGTTCCGAGCGGCGCGGGAGACGAGGCATGCATGCCCGCTCGCCCCGGGCCTCTTCCCTTGGGCCCTCTCACACTCTCTAGCCTTTTCGAGTACGATTTTCGTCTTTTCGTCGACCTCATGGCGGTCGCTTTTCAGTGCGACATCACACGCGCGATAACGTTCCGGATCGGTGCCGATAGCGACTACGCGTTTCTTGTCGGCGGCCGCCCCTACACGGCGCCACATCGCACGTTGTCGGCGAGCGGGAGCGATCTCGCCGCGCTGACCAAGATCGACGCGTACGAAATCACTCAGGCCGCCGCGCTGCTCCAGAAGCTGGACAGCGTCGTGGAAGCCGACGGCCAGACGGTCCTGGACCACACCACGTTCTATCTCGGCAGCGACATCGCCGACGGCGTGGCCAAAAACCACTGGGACATGCCCGTCATCCTCGCGGGCGGCGCGAGCGGCGGCCTGAAGGTCGACGGCCGCCACGTCAACTACATCCCCCAGTTGCCGTTCCCACGGCCGCTGGTCGGACCGCGCAATCCCAATCAGAACACCGGGCAGGTCTTCATCTCGATCTTGCACGCCCACGGCATCCTGCAAGACACGTTCGGGCTGGCGACGGGGGGGCCGCTCTCCGAGCTCATGCCGTGAGAAACGACGATGCAGAGAACCCCATCCCGCAGATTGTTCCTGGCCGGCGCCGGCGTGACATTGGCGTTGCCTTTCTTGCCGTCGGCGCTCTGGTCGCGCCGCGCGGGGGCGGGAACCTGCGTGCCCCCGCGGCGCTTCATGGCCTGGTTCGCGCCGAACGGCATGGTCATGGACAACTGGACGCCCGTGACGGCGGGGATGGGCTGGGCTCCGAGCACGATCCTCGGCCCGCTCAAGCCGATTCGCAACAAGATGCTGGTCGTGACCGGGCTCGATCACGAGTCGATCGCCGTGCCGCAACCGTCGCCTACCGGCACCCCGCCCGACCCCGAAGTCGCGGGGACCGGTTGCTTTCTGAACATGGTGCCGGTCGACGGGCACGCGATTGACACGACCCGGACGAGCCTGGACCAGGTGCTATTGCCGGTGCTCAATGGCCCCGACTGCGGTGCTCCTGGCCCATGGCTCCCTTCGGTGCAGATCGGCATTGACGGGAACAGCGGCCTTTGCGGAATGGCCGACTGCAGCTTTTCCCGGACGATCTCCTGGAAGAATGGGATGGCCCTGCCCTGCATTTACGATCCGGCGCAGCTCTTCGATGCGATGTTCGCCGGAGGCACGGACATCGCGGCCCGGCAAGCGGCCGCGCGCAAGAGCATTCTCGATTCCGTTGTCGCCGAGGCGAAATCGCTGTCCGTGACCCTCAGCCCGTCGGACCGTCTCAAATTGGACGAACACACCACGTTGGTTCGGAACCTGGAGACCCGCCTGCAAAGAACCGGCAAGACGATTGGGACGACGAGCGACTTCGCATGCTCGCACCCGTCTCGTCCACCCTCCACGCTCAACGCCACGCCATCCACCGTCGTTCCGGCCAGTTTCCCGCTTTTCACCCAATTGATGCAGATTGCCTTCGCGTGCGACATCACGCGTTCCATCACGTTCATGATCGGTAGCGCGTTGAGCAACGACGACTACGAGTTTCTCATCGGCGCTTCGACGCCGCATCATCTGCTGTCGTCGGGCGCGGGCAGCGCCAGTAGTCTCGCCGCGCTGACGACGATAGACACATGGGAGATCCAGCAGGCCGCCGGACTGCTCGCGGCCTTGGACAACACGATGGAGGCCGACGGCAAATCGGTCCTGGATCACACGACGTTCTACATGAGCAGTGACATCGCAGACGGCGTGGCCAAAAACCACTGGGACATGCCGGTGATCCTGGCGGGTGGCGCGAGCGGCGGGTTGAAGGTCGACGGCCGCCACATCAACTACTTCCCCACGCTGCCGGTCCCCCGGGTGGCTGGCGTCGGGCCGCGCAATCCCAACCAGAACACCGGACAGGTCTTCATCTCGATCTTGCACGCGCACGGCATCCTGCAAGACACTTTCGGGCTGGCGACCGGGGGACCTCTGCCGGAGTTGATGCCCTAGAGCGCAGCGCTTCTACGCCATTGCTCGCGGCTCGGCTCTGGAATGTGCAGCGATCGTCGATGCCTTCAGCGCCTTGGGTGCGGCAGGCATACCTTCGCACCGCGGTCGTGGCCCCTGGACTCAACCTCCCGTTCTGCCGCGCGTGCGTCCCTTCGCGGAAGCTGCACGACCTCAACTCGGACGCGCACCTCCCGCGCGGGTACGGGCACCAGTCAACGTGGGACGCGCACCTCCCGCGCGGGTACGGGCACCGGACAACGTGGAATGCGTGCCTCCCCGGCTCGTAGGTGCACCGGACAACGCGGAACGGCGGCTGCGCCGCCGGGTTGCTCCGCCAACATGTTCGGCGCTCTAGGTGCTGTCTTCATAGTCTGCCCGTGCCCGTGCCCGCTCGATTGCGCCGGGCGGAGGCCAGGCCAAAGGACCTCGGGCACGTTCACGGGCACGGGCACGAGTACGGCCGAGAAAGCCTTGGGCTCTAAGCGCGCCGCTCGACT
>Ga0265318_10000384_pt1 | contig 34508 bp, 45 predicted proteins | sample 4821metaG_FD_192431 | JGI IMG/M metagenome (GOLD analysis project Ga0265318, IMG submission 192431) | Rhizosphere microbial communities from Carex aquatilis grown in University of Washington, Seatle, WA, United States - 4-8-21 metaG | ecosystem: Host-associated > Plants > Roots > Rhizosphere >... | reverse complement strand
AGGGGCGACCCAGGTGCAAGGACGATGCGCTCGGTTGGGACGCGCGGAACCACCGGCAATTCCGACAATCCAGAAGACTCGAACGGCAACTCGGCGGCGAAGAAATCCTCGTCGGCCCCATCGCCTCCCGCCCCCCTCGCCCCCACTGCAGACGAAGTCTGCGTCGGCGTCCCACCCATCCGAAACGATGCCCTTCCCACATAAACCGCACCCGCGTCGTTCGCGGCATGCTCTTGTTCCACGGTCCAGCTACGTTGCAGCACAGGTAACCCTCCCCATTGGGTAATCTAAAGTTTCGACCACATCATCGTAAAAGAGTGGCTGTAATCGGCGCGTAACGTTTGGGTCTAAAGTGTGTAACGGATGGCAGGGGTGTCGAGTGCTGTCTTCGGCGTCCGCGAAACGAAACAAGCCCGCAGTTTCCTGCGGGCTTGTTTCTCACCCCGACGGGACGAAAGGTGCGCTACTTGCGGGCCCACTTCTCGATGTAGTCGACCAGCGCATCGATGCCATCAGCGGTCATCGCGTTGTAGATCGACGCCCTGAACCCACCCACGGCCCGGTGGCCCTTCAGGCCATCCAGGCCCGCCGCCTGCGCGCCCGCGAGGAATTCCTTCTCCCCGTTCGCGTCACGCAGCCGGAAGGTGACGTTCATGTACGAGCGATCTTCCTTCTGCGTGACCGCCGGATCGTACACCTGCGGGTAGGCGTCGAGGGCAGCGTAGATCCGGCCGGCGCGCTCGCGATTGCGCTTGTCGAGGGCCGCCACGCCCCCCTGCGCCTCGACCCACTTCAGCACCAACCCCACCATGTAGATCGCGAACACCGGTGGCGTGTTGTACAGCGAGTCGGCCTTGAGGTGGGTCTTGTACGAGAGGATCGCCGCGATGTCGTCGGTCGCGGACTCCAGCCACTTGCGACGCGCCACCACCACGGTGACCCCGGCCGGGCCGAGGTTCTTCTGGGCGCCGGCGTAGATCAGCGAGAACTTCCCGTAGTCGACCGCCCGCCCGAGGATGTCCGAGGACATGTCGGCGACCAGCGGCACCCCACCCGTCTCGGGCAACCAACCGTACTCGGTCCCCTCGATGGTGTTGTTGGTCGTGATGTGGACGTACTTGGCGCCTGGGGTCAGCTTCAGGCTCTTCGGGATGTACGAGAACTTCTTGTCCTCCGAGCTTGCCGCCACGTTGACCGTCCCGAAGCGCTTGGCTTCCTTGATGGCCTTGGTGGACCATTCACCGGTGTTCACGTAGTCGGCGGTGCCGCCGCCGAGAAGGTTCATGGGCAATGCCGCGAACTGCAAGCTCGCCCCGCCCCCGAGGAAGAGGGCAGCGTACTCGGCCGCGTCGAGACCGAGCGCGCGCAACAGGCGATCGCGCGCGTCGAAGTGAATCGCCTCGTACTCCTTGCTGCGGTGGCTGACCTCGAGCACCGACATGCCGGAACCGGCGATCTCCAGGACACCACGACTGGCTTCTTCGAGGACAGGAACCGGCAGTGTGGCGGGACCGGCGCCGAAGTTGTGAATTCGCTTGTTGGGCATGGTCCAACCTTGCCTGGAATCGGAGCATTTGAAAAGGCGGAAAAGACGCAGGGTTTTCCGCCCACACGGCGCTCCGCGCGCGCACGGCGCACGTCACGCGCGCGGCTTTACTCCGAGCTCGGAGAGAAAGCGGGCGACGGGCTCGTGGAGCGCGGCCGAGATCGGCGCACCGAGCGGCACCGCGAGGAGGGCGCGAGCGAGCGCCGCATCCTCGCGGCAAGGCACGCCCCATCCGAGAGCCTGCTCGGCCATCCTGGCGGCACCATCCCCTTCGGCCCGCGCGACCACCACCGGCGCCGCATCGGCGGGCGCGCGATAGCGGAGCGCGACGGACGAGAAGGCGCGGCCGGAGGAGCTGCCGAGCACGACGCAGTCGACGGCCCGAGCCACGAAGCCCACGGGGGCCGCGTCGTCGGGGGCCGCGGTCGTGGCGGCCATGGCGGCCGCGCTTGCGCGCCGACGGCGCTCGCGCTTGAGGCCGGGATCTCCTTCGAGGTCGCGCAGCTCGCGGCGCACCTCGTCCCGGGTCATCATGAGCCGGGTCCTCTGCCTCATCCGCCACCAGGCGGCCTGCCCGACGGCCAGCGCCGCGACCGAGAGGAGCAACCATCCCCCGAGGTCGACGGCGGCGACCACCAGCATCGTCAGCACCTGGCCGGGTGTGCCCGGTCCGCGCCGCGCCAGCGCCGGCAACCACCGCCACAGCCCGAGCCCGGCCGCCAGCGCCATGGTCGCGGCGAGCCCGAGCGGCTCCACCGCCCGGGTCACTGCGGAAGCGCGCCGGGAAGAGGCGTCCGCGCGCGCGAAGAGTCTCCCGAGATCGGGCACGGCGTCGGCGAGTCGCGCTCGGCCACGGGTCTGGGCGAGGCCGACCCCGAGCGCCGCGAGCAGCCCGGCCATGAGCGGCACCCCGATCATCAGGGCCGCCAGCCGGGCCGCGCGCCCGGCGACGCTGGCCATCGCATCGGGGGCCCCCGCGAGCGCGTCCCGCATGAACGCCGCCAGGGACCGCCACGCCGCGGCGGCTGCCCCGTCGACGACGAGGACCACGGCTGCGAGGGCCGCGGCCTGGACAAGCGCCGGGCTCGGCGCGAGCTCTCCGGATTCGCGCGCCCGGCGCAGGCGCCGCGCGGTCGGCATCTCGGTGCGGGCCGACGCCGTCTGGGAGTCGGCCATCGCAGCGTGGAGTCTAACCCAATCCGATCGCTCGTCGCCCGGATGAGCTGCGCCCCGGGCGCCTGGAGATCACTGCATGACGTGCACGGTCACAGCCCCTCCTCCCACGGAAAAGCCGGCCGCCCCGCTCCCCGACACGTTCGCCGCCTGGGCAACGTAGTTGTAGGGCCCGGCACAGAGTGGCTGGCCACCCGGGATACAGGTGCCCGAACCGGACGAATCGATGCCGCAGAGGAGAGAGGTGCAATCGAGATCGGACTGACAGGCACCTCCGTCGCGGATCTTGCCGGGAAGCACGCAGAGGCCCTTGCCAATCGACTGCATCACGTAACAGAGGGCAGGAGCCGCGCAGCGCAGGTCGAGGGAGCACGTCTGCCCGGCGACGATCGGGGGGGCGCAGTGGCCAACCGCCGGGCTGGCCGTGGCGTCGCCCATGCAAGCCAGCGAGCCGGCACAGGGCGCAACGGCACTCGGGCTCGTCTGTGAGCCCACGACGCACGCGTCTCCCATCTGACCGGGCTTCTGGCAGACCCCGGCACCGTTCAACCCGGCGCCCACGCAGACGATGCTGGGGTCCGTCGACAGGTCGCAGGGCTGGCTCGCACCCTCCAGGCATGGCTCACCGACTTGCGGCAGGCGATGGCAGTGGCCGCCCCCGCACACCAAGGCGCGGGGGCTGTCGGCGCAGGCGACGGGAAAGGTCGGGTTCTGGGACGCGTCCGTCGAGCTCTGGCATGCCTCGCCCTCGCCAGCCGGACGCGCGCACACCGAATCGGCCACTCGGCAGTAGAGCTCGGGCGCGCACTCCGCGGAGCTCGAACAGGGCGTGCCGGGTTGACCATCGGGCTGGCAATGGCCGCGCACGTCCGACACGTTGTCCCCGAGCTGGAACGGCGCGCGCAGGCCCCCTTCCGTCAGCGTCCACCCCGGATCCCCGCCGCTCGTGCAACTCTGGCCCGTCGCACACTCCGTGCGCAGAAAACACTCCGATCCGGTCGGCAACTGGCCGAGGAACGGATTGGGGCAACTCGCATAGCGATCCCACGCCAGGAGGGAGTTCGGTGAGGGCGGGAGCCCAGGCCGGAGGTCGGGCATGGCGTTGCAGGCGCCCTGCGTGAACTGCTGGAGGCACGACGCCGCGACGCTCGAATCGAACGACAGGTGCTTGGTCTCGAGGCCGATGCGCGCCTCCGACAGCTTCTCCGCGATGGTCCGGGTCAACACCGTCCGGCAGTCCGACTCCGTGAGGTAATTGCTCGCGCCGTCGCCTTCGATCTCGGGCAGCGCGCAGCAGCGGAACTGCCAGCCACACATGGCCGCCGCCAGGTCGGAGACGAAGGTGTCCATGACGATCGGGCTCCGCACCTCGCCGGTGCTGCTCTGCGGGGAGCAGCCGCCTGCCGCCAGGGCGGCGCACACCACCCCGACGGAAGATCGAACGCAGGCGCGAATGCGAACGCAGACGCCCAGGCGACCGCCGACGGGGATCCGGTGCACGACCGTGGCGCGCGCTCGGTTCACAGGGTCTGAAGGTAGCTCACGAGGTCTGCCACCTCCGAGGCCCCGAGCCCCGAGGTCACCCCGTGCAAGTCGCCTCCACCGCACGCCGGCGTGAAGCGATCGAGCAGGGTCTTCGCGCATCCTGTGTGCATGAACGGAGGGTGGTTGGCGAGCCCGACCAGCGAGGGCACCTGCAGTGGCCCCCCCGTTCCGACGTCGACGGTCTGGTTGTTGGTGAGGTGCGGGCCGGAATGACAGGTCGCGCAGGACGTACCGGCGATCGAGCGGTTGAACAGGACCTGCCCGCGCTGCACGGCGGCCGCGTCGCTCGGCACCGGGCGCTTGACCCGCGGCTGGGCATCGAGCCACGACAGGATCGCGCTCGCCTGATCCTGCATGAGCTGCGGCCCGGACATGCGCCCGGTGAGCACGTCAGTCGACAGCTGGGTGAAGTCCTTCTCGTCCCCGTCCCAGTGAAAGGGCTCGGTGCCGCGAAGTCCGGTCTGAAGGGATTGGGTCCGGCGGCTGCCGGTGCACGTGAAGTTCCAGGAGCGCCCGTCATCGCCGCCCTCGGGGTGACACGACGCGCACGCCAGCCCGGCCCCGGCGTTGAAATGAAACAGCTTGTGGCCCGTATCGGCGCGGCTGTCCGACGCGAGGGGAATCGTGATGTCTCCGACATAAAGGTTGGCCGGCTCGCGGGACTGGGTGACGATCTCGCCCGTGGCCAGGAAGGCCACGGCGATGAGCTGCCCGGCCAAGGTCAGCCTCGGGCCGCAGGAATACGTGCCGGCCACCTGGCGCCAGCAGTTCGTCGAGCCTGCATCGGGGAGGCAGGTGGCGCTCCCGTTCCCCGTGACCCAGTCGACGTCCCCGACGTGCGCGCCCGTGACCCTCGACCCGAAGGCGCTGGCGGTGGTGCCGTCGTTCCCCGCCGACACCATGGCGATCTGCTGTCCGTCGGCCGAGACGGCCAGGTCCACCGGCAACGGGACATCGGCCAGCGCCGGTCCCGCGGAGATGGTCCCATCCGCCTTCATGCGGCTGACGGCGGCATGTACGATGCCGTCGCAGTTCGTCGGGGACGTGCCTCTCCCGTAGCTTCCCGGGACGATGTGCCCGGCTCGGCCGCGCTGGATCGGGTCGTCGACGCCGCGCTGGTGCATCATGGCGGCCCCGCCCCCCGGCATGCCGACCATGCGCCACGCCACCGCCGGCGTGAAGAGTTGACCCCCACGGGTCTGCGGCGAGCGGAAGCCTCCGAGCCGGGTGCGGGCGGTGAGCGCGCCCGCCGAGTCGACCGTGAGGATCTCGGCCGAGCGAAAGCGACTGACGAGGAGGTGGTCTCCATCGACCACCACGTCACGCAGATCGTCGTCGAGCTGGACTCGGCGGACCGGCGCGCCGCCGGCCGCCGGGAGGCTGACCAGCTGGCCGTCCGCGCAGGCCACGTGAATCAGATCCGTCTTTGCGTCGTAGGCGAGGCCGCGTGGCGCCGCGCAGACCGCGCGCCGCTGAAGGATGACGCCGCTCGCCGGATCGAGGGTCACGAGCGCCCCCCCGCCGCGCAGCGCGATCTCCACGTGTGAGGCCCCATCCAGGGCGACCCGTCCCGGCTCGTCGCCCGGCTGGAGCGCGATGGTGGTCGTGACCCGGTCGGCACCGAGATTCACGATGTAGATCTGATCGCGATCCGGATCGGCTGCCACGGCCGTGGCATCCCCGGGAAGGACCAGCAGGGTGCCGCCGCTGATGGCCGGCGGCGGGGTGGGCAGCGTGGTGGTCGGACCGAGCGCGAGCGACGCGGAGGGATCGGTCGGCAGGCCAGGTGGCAGATTGGGCACGGAAGGCGCGGAGCCGACCACGTCATCGCCAAAGCAGGTGACCCCCTCGATCGGAGACGGGTTCGTCGCCGCCGTGCCGGGCCCCGGGGGCGCCGAGTTGCCGGTGGCACCAGAGCCCGATCCCCCTGCTGGTGTGGCGCCTCCGCTGACCGCGGGCGGGGAGCTCGCGCTGGCCGAGCCAGCCGACGAATCGCTTCGGCCCTGACACCCAGCGAGGAGCCCGAGGCTCGCGAAGGTGACCACTGCGCGGACCACTGCGGCTTCCAGACCCTGTCGCGTCATCACGCACCTCCCTGTCGGTGGGGCAAGACTGCCCGTGCCTCGGCTAACCGTCAACCATGGTACAGGTTCTCGGAGCCGGGATCCCTATCCCCGTCGGCGAGGACAGGATCTGGACGCGTCGCGTGCCCTCAGATTCCGACGCCCACCTTCAGGGCCCACGCGTCCTGCTTGACCGAGGTGAGCGACTGCTGCACGACGAGCAAGTTCCCGGTGTGCAGGTAGCCGACCGCGATGCTGGTGTATGCCCGCCCCGCCACGTAGAGCTCGACTCCGGCCTCGATCCCGACCTGGAAGTAGGCTCCCGGCAAGGACGCCGCGCCGGCCTGGGCGCGGCGCATGTATCCGGCACCGGCCAGCCCCTCGGCGAACGGGGTGATGCGCCCGGGGAGCTGGATCCCCGAGGTGAGCGACTGCGCGAGGAAGTAGTCGCCGCTCCGATCGAACTGACCGCTTTGCCAGCCGAACTGCGTGGCCGTGCCCGCGCGCAGGTAGCCGGAGATCGGGTAGAAGTCGAGCGAAAGGCTCTCGAAGGACTCGGCGGCGCCGGCCAAAGCCGTGGATCCGGAGGAGGAAGAAGAAGAGGAAGAAGAGGAAGAAGAAGAAGAGGCGCCGAGGGCTCCGAGCGAGAAGCGCCGGTAGGCGAGCTTCATGCGCGGTCGGTACGGCCACGGGCCTCCGTGCGGTGCCTCGGCGGCGGTCGGCGAATTCTCCGGGACGATCGGTGCGGCGGCGACCTTCAAGGAGGCAGTGGCTCCATGCACGTCGTCGGTGGCCAGCGCCGCGGGAGACACCTGGGCCAGGGTGCGGGTGGCGACGGTCGCGTGTGGCGCGGCCGCGAGGCCCGAGCCGTTCCCGGCCGAGGACGGCTTGATGGTCGAGGTGGCTGGAGCAACCGGGCGAGGAGCCACGCGCCCGAGAGCGGGCCCGAGAGCAGGAGATCCGCCGGACCGGGCGGGCGTGAGCTCCCAGAGCTGCGCGCCCCACACCCGATCGAGCTTGGGATCGTCGAAGTGGGCCGACTGGCCCGCCCGGGCGATGCCTCCGGAGAAGAGCGCGATGCCCAGCATGGACAAGAGCGATACCGACCTCCGAAGCGGCGGCCCCCAAGGCGAAGGCGAAGGCGAAGGCGAGCGCCCTGGATCGCCGGGTCCGCGGGCCCGCCAACCTGCCACCCGGGCGTCTTCCCTCTTCCCCGACTCCATCCTCCCCAGTTCGACGGAAGCCCGGGTCGCCTGAAGCGCGCGCTCGGCCCGTCAGGACGGAATCAGGGTCGCCGCGCGCGCCAGAGGTCGATGGCGCTCCCCACCAGAGCCGGGAGCTGCGACATCGCGCCGCTCCATCCCTCGCCGTCGGCACGGGTGAGCTCGAAGACGCCGAGCCCGAGCACGAGGACGCCGAGCCCGAGCCAGGCGCGCACCGGCGGCGACGCGACCAGACCGCCGAGCCCCGGCACCGCGCGGGCGACGAAGAACCACCCGAGCGTCACCAGGCAGGCCGCGACGATCGCGGGCGCCGCCAGCACCAAGGCGGTCTCGAAGATGCGGGCGGTGGTCAGCACCACCAGCTCGGCGAGGCCTCGCACCAGGGGCAGGGTGAAGCCCTCGGGACCCGCGCGCCCCAGCGAAGCGAGCGGGTCGCCGGCGGGCGCCAGAGCTCCCAGCGGGATCAGCCGGTAGCTGCGAAGAACGGCCTCGGCCAGCAACGTGAGGCCGCCGAGCTCGAGGAACGCCACGATGCCGAGCAGGAGGTAGAGCTCCCCGATGCGGGCAGCGGCGGGCGCATCGCCCTCGGCGGAGCCACCTCCGGCGCCGCCGTCCGCGCCCGCGCCGGCCGAGAGCGCGACGATCCCGGACACCAGCCCCGCGAGCTCCGCCGCCCGGAACATCGCACCCGCCGTGACCCCGATGGACGCGCCCACCGCGAGCTCCCGGACCAGCCAGAGTGCCAGTGTCGGCGTCAGCCGCGACGCCGCCCCGTCCCCGGCGCTCGCGCTCGCGATCGCGCTGGCGATCGGGGCGTGGGCGGTGCCGTTGGCATTGGCGGTGGCCCCGAGGACCAGGTGCGCCAGATCCGCACCGAGCCCCGCCGCCACCATCGGCACGCACAGCAGGGCCAGCATTCCCCCCAGCGCCACCCGCATCGGCGAGGACAGGCGCCAGCCCCCGAGCGCCGGCACCAACCACACGAGCGGCGCCGTTCGGGCGGCCGCGAGGGCCAGCGCCCAAGCGGCGACCGGCCAAGCGGCGACCGGCCAGGCGGCGACCGGCCAGGCGGCGGCGGCCAGAGCTGGTGGAGAAGGAAGCGGCATCGGGCGCGGGCGGGCGTCAATGCACCCGCGGGAATGCCAGCAGCAGCGCCTCCCAGAAGCGCAACAGCTGTCCGCCGATCGACGGGCCCATCGCCAGCAGGGTCAGCGACACCGCCAGCAACCGCGGAACGAACGCCACGGTCTGCTCGTGGATCTGCGTCGCGGCCTGGAAGATTCCGACCAGCAGCCCCGCCAGCCAGCTCGCCAGCAGCGGCGGTGCCGACACGAGGAGGGCCAGCACCAGGCCCTCGCGGGTCAGACGCAAGAGGAAATCGTGCGACGTCATCGGTGCCTCCTCACAGGTAGCTCTGGACCAGCCCGCGGGCCACGAGGTGCCACCCGTCCACCAGAACGAAGAGCAGGAGCTTGAAAGGCAACGCCACCAGCGCGGGCGACAGGGAAGTCATCCCGAGCCCCACCAGCAGGTTCGCGACGACCAGGTCGACGACCAGGAAGGGAAGGAACAGCATGAACCCGATCTCGAACGCCCGGCGCAGCTCCGAGACGACGAAGGCCGGCGCCAGCACCAGGAAGTCGCGATCCGACACCGCCGCGCGGTCGGCCGGCGGCCGCATCTCGCGGGCCAGCGCCAGGAAGCTGCCGCGCTCCCGGGGACCGGCGTTGGCCAGCAAGAACGCCCGCACCGGCTCCTTGACCCGGTCGGCGGCTGCGAGCGCCCCGCCGAGGCTGTCGAGCCGAGCCAGGAGCCCGGGGACGCCGTTCGGCCCGGCGGGCGTCTCGTCGGCGAGGGCCTGGTACATCCGCTGGCCGGTCGGGGCCATGATGAACAGCGTGAGGATGGCCGACAGCCCGGTCACGATGGACGACGGAGGCACCTGGCCCCCGCCGATGGCACTCTTGAGGATGGAGAGGACCACCGTCAACTTCACGAAGCTCGTCAGCATGAGGAGCAAGAACGGCAGGAGCGAGAGAAGCGCCGCCGCGATCAGCCAGGTGGGCGAGAGCCCGGGCAAGGGTCCCCGCTCGAGCGCGAGGCCGGGGCCCACATTGACGACGTTTGCAACGTGCGCGACCGCCGGGCTCATGGCGCACCCGCTCCCGATCGCTGCCCCCGCACCCTCTCCAGAATCTCCGAGAACCGGGCCGGCGCCGGCCCAGGCGTCTGTGCAGGCCCGGGCGCTCCTCCAACCTGCACCCGCTCGCCACCGAGGCCCTCGGAACCTTCGCCGGCGGCAGCAGTCGTGACGGCCGGCTCGGAAAGGACGGCGGTCCCGGCGGGCGCCGTCGTGCTCCCGGGGGCCTCGGTGCCGAGGTCGGCGAGCGTGGTCATCGGCCCGTCACCGGCGCCGACCAGCAGCCGCCGCCCCGACACCTCGATCAGGTACAGCGAACGGCGCGGCTCCAGCGCGCAGCGGGCCAGGATCCGGATGGGCCCGCTCGCGTGGCCGAAACCCCGACGGGACAGGAACCGAAGGACGGCGTAGGCGAGCACGCAGACGAGCCCGAGCGAGAGCAGGGCCACGCCGATTGCCCCCCCGAGCCCCGGCAACGGCGCCGCGATTTGACCCTGACTCTCCATGGCCGACCTTATCGGTCAGGAGCGGGGGGCCCGTCAATCGCGCGGGACTAGCCCGCGAGGCCCATCGGGCGCGCCTCCTCAGGCGCGGGGCCTCATTCGTCGTCGTAAAAGAGCGATTCGCGACTGCGGATGAAGGCCTCGATGGCCGTCGAATCCGCCGGGGACAGATTCAGGAAGCGCAAGCCCATCCCCGACGCTCCGTCGGTCCGATGCAGCGAGGAATTCTCGCGGATCCAGCGCACCTCGGTGTCGCATTCGATGGTGCGGCCGGCCCCCGGAAGCGTGAACTTCAGGCGGATGTGGTCGCCAACGCGGCGAATCTGATGGGTGGCGATGAACAAGCCCCCGGCACTGATGTTCTGGGTCAGCCCGGTATAAAAGTTCGTGTCGCTCTCCAGGTCGACGGCAACCTCCACATCGTGGCGTTCCGCCTGCCTCTGGTGAATCGGGTCGGCCTGCATTCTCGCACCGAGACTTGAAGTCATGCGCTCTCCTCTTGGTCAAGGCTGACGCCCTTGACGCAAAAGGACCCTCGGCAGGCACACGCACAAACTAAAGGCGAACAAAGGGAGCCCTCGGTCGCCCGGGCCTCGGGCCCTAGGGGACCTCAGGCCCCGGCCGCGGCTCTGGCCTTCTTCTTGGCGGGCGGTGCGGCGCCGGCGGCAGCGCCTTCCTTCTTGGACTTGCCCCCCTTGGCCGGGGAGGTCGAGGTCGAGCCCTTGGCTTTGGCCTCGCCACCACCGCCCTCGCCCGGGATGAGCTCGAGCAAGGACATCGGGGCCGCGTCACCGGGGCGCTGACCCATCTTGACGATGCGGGTGTAGCCGCCGCGGCGGGCCAGGAAGCGCGGGCCGATCTCATCGAAGAGCTTGGTCACGGCGGAGCGGTCGCGCACGATGCGCCTCGCCATGCGGACAGCGTGCACCACCCGCGCCGACTCCTCGACGCTGCGACGGTCGGCCTTCTTGACCAGGATGTCCCCCACGCGGCGCGCCCAGGTGATGGTGCGCTCGGCCAGGCGCCGGGTCTCCTTGGCCTTGGCGTCGGTGGTGCGGATGCGCTCGTTGGTCAGCAGCGCGGCAACCAGGTTCGAAAACAGCGCCTTGCGATGCGCCGTCGGCCGCGAAAGATGTACCCCAGCTCTGCGATGTCTCATGACGACTCTCTCTTGAACTCGGTCCCCCGCCGATCCGAGGGTGGCACCGGTGCGGTGCCCCCTGGATCCCATTCGGCGAACCCATTTGGCGATTTTGGCTTGGTGAAAACTCCCGGACGCGTCCGCTGCCCCGACTCAGGCCGCTTCAGGCCCACTCACGCCTTCTTGGGCGGCCCGTCCCCCGGCCATCCCTCGAGCTTCATCCCGAGCGAGAGCCCCATCTCGGCCAGGATCTCCTTGATCTCCTTGAGCGACTTGCGGCCGAAGTTCTTGGTCTTCAGCATCTCGGACTCGGTCTTCTGCACGAGCTCGCCGATGTGCCGGATGTTGGCGTTCTGCAGGCAGTTGGCCGAGCGGACCGACAGCTCGAGCTCGTCCACCGACTTCCAGAGGTTCTCGTTGAGCTTGGCCTGCTCCTCCGAGACCGGGACGTCGTGGGCCGGCTCCGCCCCCTCCTCGAAGTTGATGAAGATGCTGAGCTGGTCCTTGAGGATCTTGGCGGCGAAGGCCACCGCGTCCTCGGGCCGCACCGCCCCGTTGGTCCACAGCTCGAGGGTCAGGCGATCGTAGTCGGTCTGCTGCCCGACGCGCGCGTTGGTCACCTGGAAGTTGACCTTGCGGATCGGGGAGAACAGCGAATCGATGGCCACCACGCCCACCGGCATGGTCTGGGTCTTGTTGCGATCGGCCTGCACGTAGCCGCGGCCGGTGCCGATGTGCAGCTCCATCCGCAGCTTGGCCCCCTTCGAGCAGGTGCAGATCACGTGATCGGGGTTGAGGATCTCGATGCCGTCGGCACCCTGGATGTCCCCCGCGACCACCTTGCCCTCGCCGTCCTTGTCCAGGCGAATGACCCTGGGCTTGGCGTCGTTGACCTTGAGCAGGACCTCCTTGAGGTTGAGCACGATGTCGGTGACGTCCTCGACCACGTTCGGCACCGAGGTGAACTCGTGCAGCGCCCCCTCGATCTTCACGGCGGTGATGGCGGCGCCCTGCAGCGACGACAGCAAGATCCGGCGCAACCCATTGCCGAGGGTGGTCCCGAACCCGCGCTCGAGCGGCTCGCAGGTGAACTTCCCGTAGGTCGGGGTCAGCGACTCCGAGTCGACCTCGAGCTTCCGCGGGCGGATCAGGTCGCGCCAGTTCCGCGACGAGAACGGGTAGTGGGTAGCGTGATTTGCAGTGGTGGATGATGCAGCGATAGCCATTCAGCTCTCCTATACGGTCCCAGGCAAATCGATCAGCGCGAGTAGAGCTCGACGATCAGCTGCTCGCGAATCGGCAACGTCAAATCCTCACGCGAGGGCAGCGACGTCAAGCGTCCCTTGAACCCCTCCTTGTCGAGCTCGAGCCACCGCGGGACCCCGCGGCGATCGACCGCGCCCAGGCTCTCCAGGATGCGGGTGACCTTCTTCGAGCCTTCCTTGACCTCGACGGCGTCGTTGGCGCGGCACAGGAAGGAAGGGATGTTCACCTTGCTGCCGTTGATGCGGAAGTGCCCGTGGCGCACCAGCTGTCGCGCCTCCGCGTGGTCGGACGCGAAGCCGAGCCGATATACCACGTTGTCCAGGCGCCGCTCGAGGAGCTGCAGCAGGTTCTCACCGGCCACCCCCTTCATGCGGATGGCCTTGTGGTAGTACCCGCGGAACTGCCGCTCGGCGAGCCCGTAGATGCGCTTGACCTTCTGCTTCTCTCGCAGCTGGGCCCCGTAGTTCGACACCTTCCGACGCCGGGCCTGGCCGTGCTGGCCGGGGGCGTAGGCGCGCCGCTCGTAGCCACACTTGTCGGTGTAGCAGCGGTCGCCCTTGAGAAAGAGCTTCATGTCTTCGCGCCGGCAAAGGCGACACACCGGTCCAGAGTAATTAGCCATGTTCGGTCAGATCCTCAGCAGCCCAGGAGTACGCATGGAGGGGGTTGGCACGACGACGTCAGACCCGGCGCCGCTTGGGGGGCCGGCAACCGTTGTGCGGAATCGGGGTCAGATCGCGGATCAAGGAGATCTTGAAGCCGGTGGCGGCCAGCGCCCGTAGCGCCGACTCGCGCCCCGAGCCCGGCCCGCGGATGAAGACCGAGAGGGAGCGCATCCCGTGCTCCATGGCCTTGTGCCCGGCGTCCTCGGCGGCCAGCTGCGCCGCGAAGGGCGTCGACTTGCGCGAGCCCTTGAACCCCTTGACCCCCGATGACGACCAGGACACCACGTTCCCGGACACGTCGGTGATGGTGACGATGGTGTTGTTGAAGGAGGCGGTGATGTGCGCGATCCCGCTCTGGATGTTCTTGCGGGTCTTCTTGGCCTTCGACTTCGGCTTGTTCTCGGCGGTCGCCATGTGGTTTCCTTTGCGTACCAGCGCCGACTAGGCGCCGGTCTCCTTGCGCTTGATGGCCTGCCCCTTGCGCGGTCCCTTGCGGGTGCGGGAGTTGGTGTGGGTCCGCTGCCCGCGCACCGGGAGGCCCTTGCGATGGCGCAGACCTCGGTAGCAGCCGAGATCCATCAGGCGCTTGATGCTGAGGCCGACCTCGCGGCGGAGATCTCCCTCGATCTTCAGGCCGCGCTGCTCGATGGTCTCGCGGATCCGCCGGGCCTCGTTGTCGTCGAGATCGTCGGTGCGCTTGTCGAGGGAGACCTCGGCCGCGGCCAGGATCTGGCGCGAGAGCACCTTCCCGATTCCATACAGATACGTGAGAGCGATCTCCATCCGCTTGTTGCGGGGCAGATCGACGCCGGCGATACGTGCCATCGTGGTCGAATCCTTTCCTTACCTGAAACGCTTCCGTCTATCCGATGCGCCTGCTCTTGGACTGCTGGCTGGGCCCGTGCGAGGGTCAGCCCTGCCGCTGCTTGTGGCGGGCGTTCTCGCAGATCACCCGCAGCACTCCACGGCGGCGGATGACCTTGCACTTGTCGCAGACCTTCTTCACGGACGCTCTGACCTTCATGGTGTTTTGCTCCCAGGAGACTCGGCTCGATTCACCGCCGCCCGGCTACCGCCGGGACAGCACGAGCGGGCCGTTTTCAGTCACGGCCACGGAATGCTCAAAATGGGCGGAGAGGCTACCATCTTTGGTTACAGCCGTCCAGCCATCTTCTTCGGTCAGGACCTCGGGTCCCCCGAGGTTGATCATGGGCTCGATGGCCACCACCAGCCCCTCGGACAGGCGCAGGCCCCGGCCCCGCACCCCGTAGTTCGGGACGTGGGGCTCCTCGTGCATCCGGCGCCCGATCCCGTGACCGACGAACTGCCGGACCACCGAGTAGCCGAGGGGCTCGACGTAGGACTGCACGGCCTCCCCGATGTCTCCCAGCCGGTTGCCGGGGACGCAGGCCGCGATCGCACGCTCGAGGGATTCCCGGGTGGCATCCATCAGGGCGCGGGCGGCGTCCGAGATGATCCCGATCGGGATGGTGCGCGCGGAGTCCCCGCACCACCCGTCCTTGAACGCCCCGAAGTCGATCGACAGCAGGTCGCCGTCCTTCAGGATCAGGTCCTTGCGTGGAATGCCGTGGACCACCACCTCGTTGACCGAGGTGCAGAGCACCGCTGGATAGTCGTGGTAGCCGAGGAACGCCGACTCGGCCTTCAAGGCCTTGAGGCGCTGGGCGGCGAGCTCGTTCAGCTCCCAGGTCGACATCCCGGGCTTGGCCGCGCTCTCGAGCACGTCCAGGACCTCGGCGACGATCAGGTTGGCCTCTCGCAACTTCGCAATCTGCGACCGGTTCTTCAGCTGGATCGCCATCTCGGTGTTTCCTTCAGTCACGCCAGAACATGGCAGCGTAGATTCGCCCGAAAATCTGGTCGATGTCGCCGATGGCGTCCACCACCCGGACGGGCCAACCGCTCCGATTGAAAAAATCGATGACCGGCTGCGTCTTGGCCGCGTATTCCAGGTGGCGGAAGCGCACGGTGGCCTCGGCGTCGTCGGCCCGCTGGATGAGCTTGCCACCACAGCGGTCGCAGATCCCCTGCGTGCGCGGGATCCGGCTGACGATGTGGTAGCTGTCCTGGCAGTGCTCGCAGATCCGCCGTCCCGAGAGCCGCCGCACCAGGGCCTCGGTCGGGGCGTCGAGCACGATGACGGCGTCGAGGGCGACCCCGGCCACCGCCAGCAGGTCGCCGAGCGCGGCGGCCTGGGAGACCGTCCGCGGGAACCCGTCGAGGATGAACCCGCTGGCGGCGTCTCGCTCCGCCAGCCGGACCCGCACCAGCTCGACCATGGTGTCGTCGGGGACGAGCTCACCGCGCTCCACGAAGGCCCGCGCCTGGCGACCGAGGGGCGTGTGGGACTGCAGCGCCGTCCGCAGGATGTCGCCGGTGGCGACGTGAGGGACCCGCAGGGTCGCGGCCAGCCGGATGGCCTGGGTCCCCTTTCCCACCCCCGGTGGCCCGAACAGGAGGACCCGCTCACCCACGGCGTGCCTGCCGATCTCACGGCGTTGCTCCATCCGTCACGTCTTCACGCAGGTCCTTGGGGAAGCGCAGAGCTTGCGGCACGGGGTCACGAGATGGCGCCGGTCGCGCGGGTCGCGCGGCCCCGGATACGTGGTCCGCGGGGGCCCGCGAACCCCTCGTAGTTGCGGGTGATCAGGTGAGATTCGATCTGCTGAACCGTGTCGAGGGCCACCCCCACCACGATCATCAGCCCCGTGCCCCCGAAGTAGAAGGGGACCTTGAGCTTGTCCTGCAGCAGCGAAGGCAGGACGCAGATGGTCGCGATGTAGACCGCCCCGCCGAACGTGATGCGGGTGAGGACCTTGTCGATGTAGGCGGCGGTGGCCTTGCCGGGCCGGATCCCCGGGACGAACCCCCCGTACTTGCGCATGTTGTCGGCCACGTCGATCGGATTGAAGGTCACCGAGGTGTAGAAGTAGCAGAAGAAGAAGATCAGCCCGACGTAGATCACGTTGTAGCGCCAATCCCCGGGGTGCAGGGCCTCCGAGATTCGGTTCATCCAGGGGGCCTGCACGAACGAGGCGATCTGCTGCGGGAACATCAGGATCGACGAGGCAAAGATCGGCGGGATCACCCCGGCCGTGTTGACCTTGAGGGGCAGGTGGGTGGTCTGGCCGCCGAACATCTTCTTGCCCACCACCCGCTTGGCGTACTGCACGGGGATCTTCCGCTGCCCGCGCTCGAAGAAGATGATGGCCGCCACCACCACCACGATGAGGAGGCCAATCACCGCCAGGTCGAAGGCGGTGATGTCCCCGGTGCGGGCCTTGGAGAACATGCGCGTCGCCGCGTCCGGCATGTCGGTCACGATGCCCGCGAAGATGATGAGCGAGATGCCGTTGCCGATCCCGCGCTCGGTGATCTGCTCACCGAGCCACATGATGAACGCGGTGCCGGTGGTCAGGGAGATCATGGTCATGACCCGGAAGCCGAGCCCCGGGTTGAGCACCACCTGGCCGAACTGCGCGTAGGCCCGGTTGTTGGACTCGAGCCAGCGCGAGATGAAGAAGGACTGGATCAGCGAGAGGATCACGCACCCGTAGCGGGTGTACTGGTTGAGGCGCCGCTGCCCCATCTGGCCTTCCTTCTGGATCTGCTCCAGCTTGGGGACCACCACGGTCAAGAGCTGCAGGATGATCGAGGCGCTGATGTACGGCATGATGCCGAGCGCGAAGATCGACATCTGCTCGAGCGCCCCGCCCGAGAACATGTTGAAGAGGCCGAGGAAACTTCCGGAGCCCTGGTTGACGATCTTGGCCATGATGGCCCGATTCACACCCGGGGTGGTCACGAAGGCGCCGATCCGGTACACCGCCAGCAGAAGCACGGTGTAGAGGATCCGCTTGCGCAGCTCGGGAATCTTCCCGATGTTTCCGAAGCCCGACGCCATGATCAGTCCGCCACGAGCTCGGCGACGCCGCCCGCCTTCTCGATCTTCTCCTTGGCGGAGGCCGAGAAGGCCGCCGCCCGCACCGTCAGCTTCCTGGTCAGATCACCGTTGCCGAGCACCTTGACGGCCTTCTCGCGCCGCGGCACCAGGCCACGCGCCTGCAAGCTGGCGAGGTCGACCACCTGCCCCTCGAACCGGGCCTCGAGGTCGCTGACGTTCACCGCGAACACCTCCACCCGGAAGGGATTCTTGAAGCCCTTCTTCGGGAAGCGGCGCTGCATGGGCATCTGGCCGCCCTCGAAGCCCAGGCGGGCCCCGTGGTGGCCAGTCCGGGCCTTCTGGCCCTTGACGCCCTTGCCCGACTGTTCGCCGGTGCCCGACCCCGGACCGCGACCGATACGCTTTCGGTTGCGCGTCGACCCGGCCGGTCCCTTGAGAGTGTGAAGCGTAGTTCCCATCGTGATTCTCGCTCTTGACTCGCGCCTCGGCGCGCAATCGGTTGGAAAGTGTCTGTGGTCCCTGCTGGCTTGGCTGGCTTGTTTGGCTGCTCGCGAACGGTGGCTGGCTGACGGACCGGTCGAGGACCCTGGGCTCACCCGCGGGGGGCACCCGTCCGGCCGGAGCTGGTGCTACTCGGCCGCCTCCACTCGAAGGAGATGCGCGACCGCCCGGATCATGCCGCGAACCGCAAGATTGTCCGGAAGAGTCGAGGTTTGCCACATTCGATTGAGCCCGAGGGCCCGGATCGTGCGCTTTTGCGGCTCGGGACGATTGATCCCGCTCCGAATCAAGGTGACTTTGATCTGCTTTGCCATGAATCTTCTCTCCCCGGTCCTAGGCGGCGGCGGAATGGCCCGCGAAAGTCGTTAGTCGCGAATCTCGTCCAGCCGCTTGCCGCGCAGGCTGGCGAAGTCTTCGGCGCTGCGCAGCTGCTGGAGCGCGTCGATGGTGGCGTGGATGACGTTGTGCGGGTTCGAGGTGCCGATGCACTTGGTCAGGATGTCCTGAACCCCAGCCACCTCGAGCACGGGGCGAACGGCGCCGCCCGCGATCACGCCGGTACCGGCGCTGGCCGGCCGCAGCAGCACGGTCCCGGACCCGAAGTGCCCCTGCACCTCGTGGGGGATGGTGCCGCCGATGAGGGGGATGTGAAACAGGCTCTTCTTGGCCTGCTCGGTCCCCTTGCGGATCGCCTCGGGCACCTCGTTGGCCTTGCCGAGGCCGGCGCCCACGTAGCCGCGCTGATCTCCCACCACCACCAGGGCCGAGAAGGAGAAGCGGCGGCCGCCCTTGACGACCTTGGCGACGCGGTTGATGAACACCACACTGTCGACCAGCTCGCCGACGTCTTCGAAATTGATTGCCATGGTTTTTCCTTACCCAGCTCCTAGAACTTCAATCCCGCTTCGCGGGCTCCGTCGGCCAGGGCCGAGACCCGGCCATGGTACTTGTAACCGGCGCGGTCGAAGACCACCTTGTCGATGCCCTGGGCCAGGCACTTCTTGGCGATGGCCGCGCCCACCAGCTTGGCCCGCTCCTTCTTGGGGGCCTTGCTCTCGCGCAGCGCCTCCTCGATGTCCGCGGCGGACACCAGGGTCTTCTGGCTGAGGTCGTCGATCACCTGGGCGTAGATGTGGCGCGTGCTCCGGAAGACGCTCAGGCGCGGCCGCTCCGAGGTGCCGTTGATGCGCTTTCGCAGCGAACGGTGGCGCTTCTTCCGACTGTCTGTCTTGCTCAGCAACATGTTGTCTCAGCTCCCGATTCCTTAGCCGCCGCTGGTGGCGCCGGCCTTGCCGACCTTGCGCTTGATGACCTCTTCCACGTACTTCACACCCTTGCCCTTGTAGGGCTCGGGCGGACGCAGCTCGCGGACCTTGGCGGCGGTCTGACCGAGCATGTCCCGGTCGGCCCCCGACAGGATCACCCGGTTCTTCTCCACCTTGGCGGAGATCCCCTTCGGCAGCTTGAAGACCACCGGGTGCGAGTACCCGAGCGCCATGGTCAGGGCGTCACCGGTGACCTCGGCGCGGTAGCCGACGCCATTGATCTCGAGCTCGCGGGTCCACCCGTCGGTCACCCCCTTGAGCATGTTGGCGAGGTGGGCCCGGATGAGGCCATGCTTCGAGCGGTTCTCGCGCGAATCATCGGCCCGCTCGACCACCACCTTGGTCCCCTCGACCTTGAGCGACACGCCCCCCGGCAGGGCCCGGTTGAGCTCGCCCTTCGGTCCCTTGAGGCCGACCGACCCGGCCTTCTGCGAGAGCGAGACGCCCTTGGGCAGGATCAGCGGCTTGCGTCCGATGCGTGACATCACCAAACCTCGCAGAGCAGCTCGCCACCGACGCCGGCCTTGCGGGCGGCCCGGTCGGTCATCAGACCGCGCGAGGTGGACAGGATGGCAATCCCCAAGCCCGAACGAATCTTCGGGATCGAGTCCTTGCCGACGTAGGTGCGCTGTCCGGGACGCGAGCGGCGGCGAACCCCGGTGATGGCGTTGGTGCGTGGGTCCGCCCAGCGCAGGCGCACCACCAGCTCCGGCCCCTTCTCGGTCTCGCGGACCGTGTGACCGGCCAGGTAGCCCTCGTCCTTGAGGAGATCGGCGATCCGCACCTTGAGCTTGGACGACGGCGAGATGACCTCGGTGTGTCGGGCCAGGATGGCGTTGCGGATGCGCGTGAGAAAATCGGAGATCGGGTCAGTCATGTCCTCACCTACCAGCTCGACTTGATGACGCCCGGGATGTCGCCGCGCAGCGAGTACATGCGGAAACACACCCGGCACATTTCAAACTTGCGCAGGAACGCGCGCGAACGCCCGCACTGCTTGCAACGGTTTCGGTGCCGGACCCGCCACTTGGGCGGCTTTCGGTGCATGTCAACGGTTTTTGCCATGGTCAGATCCTAAACGGCATTCCCAGGTGGCGCAGCAGCGCGCGCCCCTGCTCGTCGTTGCGAGCGTTCGTGGTGAAGGTGATGTTCATACCCTTGGGCTTGTCCAAGCGGTCGTAGTTGATCTCGGGGAAGATGATGTTCTCCCGCACCCCGAGGGTGTAGTTCCCGCGCCCGTCGAAGGCCTTGGGCGAGACGCCCTTGAAGTCGCGCACCCGCGGCAGCGCGAAGCCGATCAGGCGATCCAGGAACTCGTACATCTGGGCGCGACGCAGGGTGACCATCACGCCGATCTTCTGGCCGGCGCGCAGCTTGAAGACCGCGATCGACTTCTTGGCCTTGGTCACCACCGGCTTCTGACCGGTGATGGCGGACAGCTCCTCGACCGCGGTGTCGAGCAGCTTGGGGTTGGTCACCGCCTCGCCGAGCCCGACGTTGATGGTGATCTTCTGGAGCCGCGGGACCTCCATGACGTTGGCCAGGCCGAACTCCTGCTTGAGCTTCTGCCGCACCTCGGTCTCGTAGACCTTCTGCAGGCGCGGCTGGGCGGTGCGATGCACCCGCTCGGCGGACAGCTCCTGCGCCGAGCCGCCGCCCTTCCCGCCCTTGCCGGACTTCCCCGACTTGCCCGACTGCTTGGACTCCGCGCGCGCCGCCTTCTTCTTGGCGGCCTCGGCCTCCTGCTCGGGCGTCAGTTGCGGACGCTTCTTCTCGGTCTTTTCCGTCTGCTCGGCCATGGCCCGTCCGTCCTTTAGGTCGTCTCGAACACCGTGCTGCACTTGACGCACACACGCTGCTTCTTGTTGTTGGCGGAATCGATCAGCGCCCGCGCGCGGCGGGGCGCCGAACACTTGGCGCACCACAGGGACACGTTCGACGCCGGCAACCCGGCCTCCTTCTCCAGGATCCCCCCGCGCGGGCTGCGCTGGGTGGGCTTGGTGTGGCGCTTGACCAGGTTCACCCGCTCGACCACCACCCGCTCCTTGGAGGTCAAGAGGCGCAGGACTCGGCCGCGCTTGCCCTTCTCCTTGCCAGCCACCACCACCACCTGGTCTCCCTTGCGAACGTGCATCACAGCACCTCCGGCGCGAGCGAGATGATCTTCATGAACTTCTTGGCCCGCAGCTCCCGGGCCACCGGCCCGAAGATGCGGGTCCCGATCGGCTCGTTGTCCTTGTCCACCAGCACCGCCGAGTTGGCGTCGAAGCGGATGTACGAGCCGTCCTGCCGCGAGACCTCCTTGCGGGTCCGGACGATCACCGCCTTGGCCACATCCCCCTTCTTGACCTTGGCGTTGGGGATCGCCTCCTTGATGGAAACCACGATCACGTCCCCGAGGGACGCGTATTTTCGCCTGGTGCCGCCCAGCACCCGGATGCACATCAGCTTCTTGGCACCCGAGTTGTCGGCCACGTCGAGAGTCGTCGTTGTCTGGACCATTGTCGTTCCTGCGTGCGGGCCCGGGGAGGGCCGCTCACGCCTCCTGCGGGCGCTCGATCAGCTTTTCCACGCGCCAGCGCTTGTCGCGGGAAAGGGGGCGGGACTCCACGATCAGCACGCGATCGCCCACCTTGTACTCGTTCTTCTCGTCGTGCGCTTTGAACTTCTTGCGCGCCGTCATGAACTTCCCGTACTTGTCGTGGGACAACCGCCGCTCGACGATGACCACGCGGGTGTTCTGCATCTTGTCGCTGGTGACGACGCCCACCAGCTCGCGCCGCCGCGACTCCTCGCGACCTCGGGGCTTGGCGTCGGCCTGGGGATCATTGCTCGCTTGCTCTTGCTGGGCCACGGTCACTTCTCCTTCGCAGGGGCAGAGCCTGCCCGCAACTTCTCGCCGATCACCATGTTGACCCGCGCGATGTCGCGCCGCGCATGCCGGAGCAACATGGTGTTCTCGAGCTGGTTGGTGACCTTCTTCAGCTTGTTCTTGAAGAGATCCTCCTCGAGCTTGCGCAGCGTGCTGCGGAGCTCGTCCGGCTCGTTGCCCCGCAGGTCCTTGGCGTGGACCCCCTTCACAGGATCTGCTCCCGTCCGACCACCCGGGTCTGGACCGCCAGCTTGTGCTCGGCCAGGTGGAAGGCCTGCCGCGCCAGGACCTCGTCCACCCCTTCGAGCTCGTACATCACGCGGCCCGGACGGACCACCGCCACCCACTCCTCGGGGTTGCCCTTGCCCTTACCCATGCGGGTCTCGGCCGGCTTCTTGGAGAGGGGCTTGTCGGGGAAGATCCGGATGTAGAGCTTGCCGCCGCGCTTGACGTGGCGGGAGATGGCGATACGGGCGGCCTCGATCTGGCGGGCGGTGACGAAGCCACAAGACAGCGCCTGGAGGCCATACTCCCCGAACGCCACCTCGGTGGCGCCCTTGGACTTGCCGCGCATCTTGCCCTTCATCTGCTTGCGCCACTTGACTTTCTTCGGAGCGAGCATGGTGAGTTCCCCTATCCTTGGTTACGCCAGGCGCTGGCCGCGCTGAGGAAGGACCTCGCCGCGGAAGATCCAGCACTTGACCCCGATGGCGCCGTAGGTGGTGTGGGCCTCGGTGAAGCCGTATTCGATGTCGGCCCGCAGGGTGTGCAGCGGGACGCGCCCCTCATGGTACCACTCGTAGCGGGCCATCTCCGAGCCGCCGAGGCGGCCCGAGCAGGCCAGGCGGATGCCCTTGGCGCCGAACTTCATGGCGGTCTGCACCGCCTTCTTCATGGCGCGGCGGAAGGCCACCCGTCGCTCGAGCTGGGTGGCAACGTTCTCGGCCACCAGCTGGGCGTTGGTCTCGGCCTTGCGGACCTCCTGGATGTTGAGGAAGACCTCGTTGGAGGTCAGGGCCTGGACCTCCTTCTTGAGGGTCTCGACCCCGGCGCCGCGCTTGCCGATCACGATCCCTGGGCGGGCGGTGAAGATGTTGATCTTGACCTTGTTCGCGGCGCGCTCGACCTCGACCGCCGAGACGCCGGCGTGACCCAGCTTCTGCTTGACGAACTTCTTCAGGCGGACGTCCTCGTGCAGCCACTTCGAGAAGTCCTTCTCGGAGTACCACTTCGAGCTCCACCCGCGAATGACGCCGAGGCGGAAACCTACTGGATGTGTTTTCTGTCCCATGTCCGATCGACCTTTTCCTTGAGTGCTGCGATTGCTCGAGGGCCGCGGGCTAGTCCGCCACGCCGACCACGACTGTGACGTGCGACGTCCGCTTGATGATCCGGTTGGCCCGGCCCATGGAACGGGCCATCCACCGCTTCTGAACCGTGCCGCCGTCGATCGCCACGTGCGTGACCACCAGCCGATCGGCGTCCGCCTTCTCGTTCTCCGCGGCGTTGGCGATGGCCGAGCCGAGCACCTTGCTCAGCATCTGGGCGGCCTTGCGCCGCTGCATCCGCAGCACCGACAGGGCCTCGGCCGCCGGCAACCCGCGGATCATGTCCGCCACCACCCGCACCTTACGGGGGGATTCTCGAAAACCTCGCAGTACTGCGCGCGCCATGGTCGTGGTGTCCTTTCGTCCTTCTCTGTCTCTGGCCGGTCTCTGGCTGGGCTCTGGTGCCTGCGGTTACTTCTTGGCGGGCGCGCTCGGTCCAGCGGCGGCCTTGCGATCCCCCGAGTGCCCATGAAAGGTGCGCGTGGGGGAGAACTCACCGAGCTTGTGACCAACCATGTTCTCGTTCACGAACACCGGAACGAACTTCTTGCCGTTGTGGACCGCGAAGGTCAGCCCCACCATCTCGGGGATGATGGTCGACCGCCGAGACCAGGTCTTGAGGACCTTCTTGGACTTCTGTCGCTGCATGTCGACCACCTTCTTCATCAGGTGAGCGTCGACGAAGGCACCCTTTTTGATTGAACGAGCCATGTCCGAACCTTTCGAAAAGCCTTTGTCGCTGAGTGGGGCTGCTGGTCAGGCCTGCTGGTGAGGCCTGCTGATCAGGCCTTTTTGCCCCGACGCTTGACGATCATCCCGTCGGTGCGCTTGTTCTCCCGGGTCTTCAGCCCCTTCGAGAGCTGGCCCCACGGGGAGCATGGATGGCGGCCACCGGACGAGCGACCCTCGCCGCCGCCCATCGGATGGTCAACCGGGTTCATGGTGACGCCCCGGTTGTGCGGGCGGCGCCCCCGCCAGCGGGTGCGCCCGGCCTTGCCGATGTGCACGCTGTTGTGCTCGATGTTCCCGACCTGCCCGACGGTGGCGCGGCAGTCGAGGTGAACCCGGCGCACCTCGCCCGAGGGCAAGCGGACCTGACCCCAGTCGCCCTCCTTGGCCATGAGCTGGGCGTAGACCCCGGCCGATCGGCACATCTGGGCGCCGGCGCTGATCTTGAGCTCGACGTTGTGGATGGTGGTGCCGAGCGGGATGAAGCGGAGCGGGAGGTTGTTGCCCGGCTTGATGTCCGCGTTGCGCGAGGCGAGCACCTGATCGCCCACCTTGAGCCCGTCCGGGGCCAGGATGTAGCGCTTCTCGCCGTCCACGTAGTTGAGCAGCGCGATGCGGGCCGTGCGGTTGGGATCGTACTCGACGCTGGCCACCCGGGCCGGCACGCCGATCTTGTTGCGCTTGAAGTCGATGATCCGGAAGCGCTGCTTGTGCCCGCCACCCCGGAAGCGGCTGGTGATGCGACCGAAGTGGTTGCGGCCACCGGTCTTGTTGCTCTTCTCGGTGAGCGCGCGCACCGGGCGATTGCCCTGGGTGAGCTCGGAGAAGTCGGGGGAGACGCGCCCGCGGCTGCCGGGCGTGGTTGGATTGTGTTGACGGAGACCCATGTGATTAGACCCCTTCGAAGAACTCGACGTTCTGTCCAGCGGCGAGCGTCACGATCGCCTTCTTCCAGTGGCTGGTCTTGCCGATGAACCGGCCGACCCGCTTCTCTTTCCCGCGGACCACGCAGGTGCGCACGTCTACCACACTGACGCTCCAGAGCTTCTCCACCGCGTAACGAATCTCGACCTTGTTCGCGTCGCGCGCCACCTCGAAGAGCAGCTGCGACTTGATGCTGGCGGGATCCAGGCCCTCACCGCCGTGGCCGGGGCCGTGGCCTCCGGTCTCCTTGAGGCGGGTCCCCTTCTCGGTCAGCAGGGGGCGCTTGATGATGGTTTCTGGTGATCGCATGTGGCGGCTCCTAGGCTTCGGTTTCCCGCGCGTCGACGTGGACCCGCGCCTCGATCAACTTCACGGCATCGGCGGTGAGGATGAGCCCGGTGTGGTCGAGGATGTCGTAGACATTCAGCCCCTCGGGGGGCAGGTACTTCGAGGCCGGGAGGTTCCGGGCCGAGCGCGAGAGCCCGAGGTTCTCCTTGGCGTCCACCACCACCGCCGAGGGCAAGCCCAGGGCCGCGAGGATCCCGGCCAGCTGCTTGGTCTTGGGGGCATCGAAGGCCAGGCGGTCGAGGACCACCAGCTTCTTCTCCGAGGCCCGCAGCGACAGCGCGCACACCAGGGCCGCCCGGCGAACCTTCTTGGGCACGGTGTAGGAATAGTCGCGGGGGTGGGGACCGAAGACCTTGCCGCCGCCGACGTAGTTGGGGGAGCGGGTCGAGCCCTGGCGGGCGTTGCCGGTCCCCTTCTGCTTGTAGGGCTTCTTGCCGCCGCCGCGCACGTTGGCGCGGGTCAGGGTCGAGTGGGTCCCTGCCCGCTTGGCGGCCTGCTGGGCCTTGACCACCTCCCACAGGAGGTACTCCTTGACCGGGGCCCCGAAGACGTCGTCGGCCAGCTCGAGGCTGCCGACGGCCTTCCCTTCGATATTGAGGATGTCGATCTGCATGGTGGGTCGTCCTCTGTCCTTGGGCTCAGGTCTTGATCTCGACGTCCACGCCCGCCGACAAGTCCAGCTTCATCAGCGCGTCCAGCGTCTGCTGCGTGGGCTCGAGGATATCGAGGAGTCGCTTGTGGGTACGGATCTCGAACTGCTCACGCGACTTCTTGTCGACGTGCGGAGAACGGAGCACCGTGAACTTGTTGATCTTGGTCGGCAACGGGACCGGGCCGGCGATGTTGGCGCCGGTCCGCTTGGCGGTGTCCACGATCTCCCCGGCCGACTGGTCGAGCAGCCGGTGATCGTAGGCCTTGAGCCGAATTCGAATTTTCGGAGTCATGTCTGTGTGTGTCCTCAGGGTTGCCGGAGCCGCTATTCGAGGATCTTGGTGACCACGCCGGCGCCGACGGTCTTGCCGCCCTCGCGGATGGCGAAGCGCAGGCCCTCTTCACAGGCGATGGGGGTGATGAGCTCGATCTCGAGGTTGACGTTGTCCCCCGGCATCACCATCTCCGCCCCCTCGGGCAGGGTCACGAGCCCCGTCACGTCGGTGGTGCGGAAGTAAAACTGCGGGCGGTAGCCCTTGAAGAACGGCGTGTGCCGGCCCCCCTCCTCCTTCTTGAGGATGTAGATCTCCCCGCGGAACTTCTTGTGCGGCGTGATGCTCCCAGGCTTGGCCAGCACCTGCCCGCGCTCGATCTCCTCCCGCTTGGTCCCCCGCAGCAGCGCCCCGATGTTGTCCCCCGCCCGGCCCTCGTCCAGCAGCTTGCGGAACATCTCCACCCCGGTGATGGTGGTCTTCATGGTGTCGCGGTAGCCGACGATCTCGACCTCCTCGCCCACCTTGACGATCCCCCGCTCCACCCGGCCCGTGACCACCGTCCCGCGCCCCGAGATCGTGAACACGTCCTCGACCGGCATCAGGAACGGCTTGTCGATCTCGCGCTTCGGCTCCGGGATGAACGCGTCGCAGGCCGCCAGCAGCGCCAGCACCGACGGCTCCCCGATCGGCGACGGATCGCCCTCGAGCGCCTTGAGCGCGCTGCCCCGAACGATCGGGGTGGTGTCGCCCGGGTACTGATACTTCGAGAGCAGCTCGCGCAGCTCGAGCTCGACCAGATCCAGGAGCTCCTGATCCTCCTTGGCGATCATGTCCACCTTGTTCAGGTAGACGACGATGGCCGGGACCCCGACCTGACGGCCGAGCAGGATGTGCTCGCGGGTCTGCGGCATCGGCCCGTCCGGCGAGCTCACCACCAGGATCGCCCCGTCCATCTGGGCGGCGCCGGTGATCATGTTCTTGATGTAGTCGGCGTGACCCGGGCAGTCCACGTGGGCGTAGTGCCGGTTCTCGGTCTCGTACTCGACGTGCGCGATCGCGATGGTGATGCCGCGCTCGCGCTCCTCGGGCGCCTTGTCGATCTGGTCGTAGGCCAGGAACTTGGCGAAACCCTTCTTGGTCAGCACCTTGGTGATCGCCGCCGTCAACGTGGTCTTACCGTGATCGACGTGCCCGATCGTCCCGATGTTCAAGTGCGGCTTATTTCGTACGAATTTCTCTTTGGCCATCTCTAGGCTCCTCGCATTCGCTCAACGATGGATTCCGTGACTTGACTCGGTACCGGCGCGTATCGCGCGAACTGCATGGTGTACGTCGCCCGTCCCTGAGTCATGGAACGAACGTCGGTGGAATAGCCGAACATGGTGGCCAGGGGAACCTCCGCGGTGACCGCCTGAGCGGAGCCCCGCGGCTCCATTCCCGAGACGCGTCCGCGGCGCGCCGAGAGGTTCCCCATCACCTCCCCCGTGAACTGATCGGGCGTGATGACCTCCACCGCCATGACGGGTTCTAACAGAATCGGCCCCGCATCGCGAGCGGCGGCCTGAGTTCCGAGCGAGCCGGCGATCTGGAAGGCCATCTCGGTGGAGTCCACCTCGTGGAAGCTGCCCCCGGTCAGGGTCACGGCGGCGTCGATGACCGGATACCCGGCGACGATCCCCCGAGCCAGGGCCTCGCGGGCGCCGCGCTCGACCGAGGGCACGAACTCCCGGGGCACCACCCCGCCCACCGTTGCGTCCTCGAAGATCACGCCCTGACCGGCCTGGGCCGGGCCCACCTGGATCACCACGTGTCCGTACTGGCCGCGCCCCGCCGTCTGGCGAATGAACTTCCCCTCCGCGCTGGCCAGCCGCGTGACCGTCTCGCGGTAGGCGACCTGCGGTCGTCCGACGCTGGCCTCGATCTTGAACTCGCGGATCAAGCGATCGACGATGATCTCGAGGTGGAGCTCGCCCATCCCCGAGATCAGGGTCTGCCCGGTCTCCTGGTCCACCCGCACCGAGAACGAGGGATCCTCCACCGCCAGGCGGTTCAGGGCCAGGCCCAAGCGCTCCTGGTTGGCCTGGGTGGAAGGCTCGATGGCGATGGAGATGACCGGCGCGGGAAAGTCCATCACCTCGAGGAGGATCGGCGCCTTCTCGTCGCACAGGGTGTCGCCGGTGGTGGTCACCCGCATGCCGACCGCGGCGGCGATGTTGCCGCAGGAGACCTCCTTGATGTCCTCGCGCTTGTTGGCGTGGATCTGCAGGAGCCGCCCGATCTTCTCCCGCTTGCCCTTGGTGGCGTTGAACACCGTGGCGCCGGATTCGAGGTGCCCGGAGTAAACCCGGAAGTAGGTCAATTGACCCATGAAGGGGTCATTCATGATCTTGAAGGCCAGCGCGCTGAAGGGCTCGTCGTCGCCGGCCGGACGCACGGCCCGGCCGCCATGCAGGTCGCTGCCGGCCACCGGCGGAATGTCGAGCGGGGAAGGCAGGTAGTCGACCACCGCATCGAGGAGGGGCTGGATTCCCTTGTTCTTGAAGGCGGCACCCACCAGGACCGGGACGGCTCGCCCCGCGACGGTGGCCCGGCGCAGGGCCGCCTGCAGGACCTCCTCCGAGGGCTCCTGCTCCTCGAGGTACATGGCCATCACCACGTCGTCGACCTCCCCCAGCGCCTCGATCATCGCCGCCCGTGCGGACCTGGCCCGCTCGAGAAGCTCGCCGGGAACGTCGCCAACCGTGAAGGTCGCTCCCAGGGTGTCGTCGCTCCAGACGATCTGCCGCATGCGGATCAGGTCGATCACGCCGTTGAAGTCGGCCTCGAGCCCGCTCGGCATCTGGATCACCACGGGGTGGCCCTTGAGCCGCCCGGCGATCTGCTCGACGCAGGCGTCCGGGTTGGCCCCCACGCGATCGCACTTGTTGATGAAGGCGATGCGCGGGACCCCATAGCGGTCGGCCTGCCGCCACACCGTCTCGGACTGCGGCTCGACCCCGCTCACCGCATCGAACAGCGCCACCGCCCCGTCGAGCACCCGCAGGCTCCGCTCCACCTCGATGGTGAAGTCCACGTGCCCGGGGGTGTCGATGATGTTGATGCGGAAGTCGCGCCAGAAGCAGGTGGTCGCGGCGGCGGTGATGGTGATCCCGCGCTCCTGCTCCTGCTCCATCCAGTCCATGGTGGCGGTGCCCTCGTGGACCTCACCCAGGCGGTGCGACACGCCGGTGTAATAGAGGATGCGCTCGGTGGCCGTGGTTTTCCCCGCATCGATGTGCGCCATGATCCCGATGTTCCGGATCCGACCTATGGGGAGTGAGCGAGCCACGACTTCCGAGGTTTCCTTTCCAACGCGCGAGCGGATCGAGCCTTGGGGCGTGGGCAAGGGACTGGATGGTGATCCATCCCGCACACCCGGGGCCAGACCGCAGGGTCCGTTGTCGATGGTGCGAGCCCGGAGGTCGTCGAGGAGGTGGCGGCGAGCTGGAAGGATGCTCCGAGAGAGCTCTCGGACCACCCCTTCAGGTCAGCGCCGGTTCCCTGATGTCCGGGCTCTATGTTGGGTACGAGGAATGCGACTGAGAATTAAGAGATAAGTGAACCCCGAGGGGTTCGCAAAAAGGCTGGCCAATATACGCGAGTTTCCGTCGCGCGCAACCGGTTCCTCTGGCGCGTGACTACCAGCGGTAGTGGGCGAACGCCTTGTTGGCGTCGGCCATCTTGTGGGTGTCCTCGCGCTTCTTGACCGAGTTGCCCTTGTTGGAGGCGGCGTCGAGGAGCTCGTTGGCCAGCTTCTCCTGCATGGTGCGGCCGTCGGAGCGGTCGCGGGCCGCGGAGATCAGCCAGCGCATCCCGAGCGCGGTGGCCCGGTCCGGACGCACGTCCACCGGCACCTGGTAGGTGGCACCACCTACCCGGCGGGACTTCACCTCGACCCGCGGCTGAACGTTGCTGAGGGCGCGATCCCACACCTTGACGGGATCGTCCTTGGCCTTCTCGGCGACGATGTCGAAGGCCCGGTAGACGATCCGCTCGGCGATGGACTTCTTGCCGTCGTTCATCACGGTGTTCACGAACTTGGTCACCCGCCGACGCGTATCGACCGGCTGATCCGTGAACTTCGGATCCGGAAGGGGCTTGCGCTTGGGGACTTCACCTTTGCGTGGCATCGACCTGAATTCCTCGTGCTTGGTGGTGGCGGCGGTGACGTGTCGCTGGGAGGCGTCGCTGGGACATTTCTTGGGGCGGGCGTCGCAAGGGTGCTCGGGCCGTTACTTGGGCCGCTTGGCGCCGTACTTGGAGCGGCCCTGACGGCGATTGGTCACCCCGGAGGTATCGAGAGTCCCCCGGATGATGTGGTAGCGGACGCCCGGGAGATCCTTCACGCGCCCCCCACGGATCAGGACCACCGAGTGCTCCTGGAGGTTGTGCCCCTCGCCGGGGATGTAGGTGGTCACCTCCATCCCGTTGGTGAGCCGCACGCGGGCCACCTTGCGCAGCGCGGAGTTGGGCTTCTTGGGGGTCGTGGTGTACACGCGAACGCACACCCCGCGGCGCTGTGGACAGGCCTTGAGGGCGGGGGAGTTGGTCTTGTACTGGGCCTTGGCGCGCCCGAATTTCACGAGTTGATTGATGGTGGGCATTCTGGCTTGGACCTCGACGATTCCACGGGGGCCCCAGCAGGATCGGCGCCCCCGCCGCTGTCACGGGAGGGCCTGAAACGCAGGGAGCCGGCATTATAGGGATCGCGAAATGGAAGTCAACGCATGATTCCGGTCAATCAACGCGGCCGAAACCCGTGGCCGTGACCGCGATCGACCCCCTGAGCGTGGCCGTGAACGTGAACGCCACCGTGGGCGCGTGGTCGATGGGGACCATTTCGAACAAGCTCACCGGGGGCGACCACCACCACGATCACGATCACGGCCGCGATCACGGGTCTTGAACGGCCCGCCCTTTATGGCGTTCGACCGGTGATGCTCTCGGAGACGGTCACCACCGGCGCGAGCAAGGTCCGCACGATGGCGCGGGTGAGGTCGCTCTTGGCGATCAAGGCCGCCGCGGCTGGACCGGCCTGGTAGTAGACGTCGGCCGCCGTGGCGAACAGATCGCTGCGGCGGCGGAGATCGTCCCGCACCTGACGCATGGCCTGGATGCCGGGCGCGAGCGCCGACCCATAGGCGGCGGTCGCGACGAAGCACCCCGACAGCTGCGTGAAGTTGATGCGGGTGGTCTTGAGGGTGGCGACCGCGAAGGGCCCGGAGACGTTGCACTTGTCCACCGCGCGGATGGCCACCCAGTACTCCTTGGACGGCTGCATCCCTCCGAAGTTCACGTCCACGACCGAACCCGGAGTCACGGTCGCCGGGACCACCAGCATGGACTCCTCGGTGTTGGCGGCCTTGGCGGGCTGGGCCCGGGTGAAGCTGGTCATGTCGCCCTCGGTGATCGGGCTGTCCGAGAACCGCACCTCGTACTTGTCGATCCCGCGTGGTGCGGTCGGCACCACGAAGCGAAGATCTCCCCACTGGTGCGAGTGCTTCTCGTCGGTCGAGTGCTCGGCCACCACGCCGGTCGGGACCCCGGGCACCTCGGCGGTCTGGCAGATGTCCGAGTCGCGAACCCCCACCGAGACCCGATAGTCGCTCGGCGAGACCAGCATGAGCCGGTCGGCGCCATGCCCGGTGGCCATCAGGGGATCGTCGACGATCTGCCCGTCCATCTGATGAACCGCTCCGCCGTTGTCGCCGAACCCGCTCACGTCGCCGTAACCGACCGGAGTCGAGGTCTTGTAGGTGGCCGAGACCCCGAGCGTGAAGGGAATCGAGTACAGCACCGAGGGCTGACCGCGGTACGGGTAGCCCGATTCGATGGCCCACGAGTCCCAGCGGCCGTCGGGCTGGGTGGGTGTGGGGTAGGAGACATCATTGAATGCCTGGTCGTAGTCTCCCTCGACGTTGACCTCGAGGAAGGCGACGTAGTCACCGATCTGCCAGTCGCTGGGAATGGTGAAGAGCACCGACTGCTGCATGGCCCCCGGGGGAGTGGCCATCGTGACGGTGTCGATGTCCGGCATGACCATGCGCGTTTGCGAGTCGAAGGTGCGGGTGTCCGGGTAGTCCACGCACCCGTTACAGGGCTGCAGATCGCGCCGGGGCGGGTAGAGGGAGGTCAGGCTGAGCGCGCGCATCTGCCCCTGGTGGTTGAGCTCGACCGGCTCGGCGTACCCGTTGGCGAGATCATCGGTGTTCACGAAGCGTCCCTTGTCGCTGTTGAACTGGGTCGCGCAGCTGACGGCGTCGAGCGCGTCCTTGCGGGTGGTCGCCGAGTTGAACGACAGGCAGAAGTAATTGTCAGGCGTGGAGTCGTCCGAGGTGCGCGAGGCGAACCCCTCGGAGTCGCGGTTCTGGAAGATCACCCGAGGGAACTGCAGCGCCCCGGGAGCGGCCGCCCGCCGGTGGGCCCAGATCGGGAGCACGCCCTCGCGTCGGCCATAGGGCCAGCGGAAACCGCTGTTCATCTGCGAGGCCCCTGGACGATTTCCAATTCCCCGGAACGTCACCGACTGGGTCACTCCGACGGTTCGCAGGAAGGTCCCGTCCGGCGACTCGATCCAGATGGCCATCTGCGCGCGCGCGGTCGGGGTGAAGCGAAACTCGAGGGCTCGATTGACGGCATCTGCGCGCGCCGCGAACGGTAGGGCGGCGACACCCGCGAACGCCAGGGCTGCTGTCACGAACCAACCAGAGCGCATGGAGTGAGAGTATAGCCCCTGCATGGCGAAAGTTCCTTTCACCGGTGGCGAAAGTCCCCTGTCGACACCTGCCTTCCAAGGACGATTCTCGGGACCGGATGGGAGATGCTACTGTTCCCATCCGTGCGGCTCGGTATCGACGTCGGTGGCACCAAGATCGAGGGCGTGTGCCTCGACACGGAAGGGCACGACCGGGCGCGTGAGCGAATCGTCACGCCGCGTGGCGCCTACGCCGAGGTCCTCGAGGCCATCGCGCACCTGGTCGAGGAGCTGGAGCGGAGCGCGGGCGGGCGGGCCGAACGGATCGGGGTGGGCACGCCGGGCTTCCTGGCCCCGTGCGACGGGGCGATCCGGAACTCCAACCTGCAGCCGCTGAACGGGCGAGCGCTGGATCGGGATCTCGCGTCGCGTCTCGGTCGGCCGGTGCGGGTGGCCAACGACGCGAACTGCTTCGTGCTCTCGGAGACCCTGGATGGCGCGGCCACGCGCGAGCGCCCGCCCTCGTCGAGCGATCAGCCCGACGTGGTCTTCGGAGCGACGCTGGGGACCGGGGTGGGGGGCGGCTTCGTCATCTCGAGCCGGGTCTGGCCGGGCGCCAACGGCAGCGCGGGTGAGTGGAGTCACCTGTCCCTGCCGTACCTGCGCCCGGAGGACGGGCTCGGGTCGGGTTGTTACTGCGGACGTCCGGTCTGCATCGAGTCGTTCCTCTGCGGCCGGGGCCTGGAGTGGGAGCACCAGCGGACGCAGGGAGAGACCATCTCTTCCAAGGAGATCGCCCGGAGGGCGGCAGAGGGGGATCCCGCGGCGATGGTCACCTTCGCCTCCTTCGAAGACCGTCTCGCGCGAGCCCTCGCCCTGGTGGTCGATCTGGTCGACCCGCGGGCCATCGTGCTCGGGGGTGGGATCGCCAACAACCCCCGGCTGTTCGAGAACGTCCCGGCCCTGATGGAGCGGTACACGGTGGCCCGGGGACTCGCCACCCGCCTGGTGGCCGCGCGTCACGGCGACGCCAGCGGCGTACGGGGCGCTGCCCGCCTCTGGGACTGACCGCATCCACCTCGCCCCCGACCTCCCGACCTTCCTTCGGATCGTGTGGCGGGCAAACCAGGACAACTGGGGAAACCGGGGAAACGAGAAAAAGCCGGATCCCCATCTCGGGGATCCGGCTTGACCAAAATACTTCCGGCGGCGACCTACTCTCCCACAGAGCTTCCCCTGCAGTACCATCGGCCCTGGAGGTCTTAACTTCCGAGTTCGAGATGGGATCGGGTGTGACCCCTCCGGTGTGACCGCCGAAACCTTTTATGAACGGTCTCGACAACGCGCGCCCTGGCTGGGGCGGTGCTGTGCTTTGAGTGCCGCGATGCAAGCGGCTCGTTCAATGAACCTCGATCTCAACCCCATAGACGGAGTCTCGCACCTCATGCCTTCCGGCATGAAGAAAATAATGGCGGCCAAGCCGCACGACCGATTAGTACCGGTTAGCTCCACGCCTCACAGCGTTTCCACACCCGGCCTATCAACCTCGTCGTCTACGAGGGGTCTTCAGGAGCCTTGCGGCTCGGGATTCATAATCTGGAGGTCAGCTTCCCGCTTAGATGCTTTCAGCGG
>Ga0265318_10000381_pt1 | contig 34595 bp, 30 predicted proteins | sample 4821metaG_FD_192431 | JGI IMG/M metagenome (GOLD analysis project Ga0265318, IMG submission 192431) | Rhizosphere microbial communities from Carex aquatilis grown in University of Washington, Seatle, WA, United States - 4-8-21 metaG | ecosystem: Host-associated > Plants > Roots > Rhizosphere >... | reverse complement strand
GCCGTCCCAGCCGATCCCGACGCTCCCCGTGGTTCACCAATTCCGTATTTACCGTAGTTCCCATCCCGCCACTTTATCACATCGTAAGTCCCGTAACTACGGGGTACCCGCGACGACGCTTACCTCGGTCCGAGCATGTTGCCATGTACAACCCTTTCCGAAAAATCATCAGCTCACTGTTTAACCCACCCAAACAGGACGGGCCCGGTTGGCCGGATCGGGTGCTCAAGATCGATGACACAGGCTTTGTCGTCATCGATGCGAAGGATCCTGCGGAGGTGCGCTGCGACTGGGTTAGCGTCCGTGAAGTTTTCGCCTACAAGATCGATTTATTCTCCTACGATGAGATCTGTCTCGGTTTTCGCGTCGACGATGCCGGCACCTCTTGGTGGGTCGGCGAGAGTTACACCGGCTACCAGGCGCTTCTCGATGAATTGCCGCGCAGGTTTCAGGGCATCAAGACGGACTGGATTAGAGCGGTGTCCGTTCCCGCTTTCGTCGAAAATCGCATGACACTGTGGGGTGAGGCATTGCCTCTCGTCGAACTCCTGAAGCTCAAAAAGAGACGTTGGCTGTTTTGGTAGGATATAGATCAACAGGTGCGTGGCGCAGCATTACGCGGCCAATCTCAGGCTTGCGCCCGGACTTTCCTCGGCTAAGGTTTTGATCGTGAGCAACGCTAAAACAGAAGCCGTCGAGCTGATCAAAAAGCTCCCCGACGATGCGACGCTGGAAGACATCCAACATCATCTGTACGTGCTCGAGAAGATCAAACAGGGCCAACAACGTCTCGTCTCCGAAGGTGGCATCCCGCAGGCCACGATGGAGCAGGACATGGCCCGATGGACTTTGTCGTAACCTGGTCGCCTCAGGTCCGCGATGACCTGAATGACGTCGCCGCTTACATCGCGAAGGATTCCCCGCGTTACGCCTCCACGGTCATCAGCCGAATCCTCGCTGCGGGTCGTGCTCTGGAATTTCTACCGAATCGAGGCCGCGTCGTGCCGGAGCTTGGACTCGAGGACCACCGCGAAGTGTTCGTCCACGAATACCGGATCATCTACCGGATCGATGGTCACACCGTGCAGATCCTCGCCGTCATCCACGGCCGCCGGTTGCTCGGCAACACCCGGCTTGGTGAGTAGCGTCGCACCTCAGTCTTTACCCACCGCACGGTTTCTGCATCGTCGCAGGCACGGGCGCCACTCTCATGAAAAAACCCGTTCGCAAATTGTCCCTTCCGGCAAAATCCGACACCGCCCCGATTGATGGCGTCATTCACACCGTTCGTGGTGAACGCGTGATCCTCGATGCCGATCTCGCAAAAATCTACGGCGTTACCACAAAGGTCTTCAACCAAGCCGTCCGTCGCAACCGCGATCGGTTTCCTCCGGACTTTCTGCTGGAGCTTACCGCCGTTGAAGCTGAGTCACTTAGGCGTTCAAGGTCACAAATTGTGACCTTGAAGCGTGGGCAAAACGTAAAGTATTCGCCCTTCGCTTTCACCGAACACGGCGCCCTCATGGCCGCCAATATTTTGAATAGCCCGCAAGCGAGCCAGATGAGCGTGTTCGTAATCCGGGCGTTCATCAAAATGCGCAGCCTGCTCACTGACACCCGCGAATTGGCAAAGAAACTGGCGTCGCTCGAAACCGAACTGAAATCACGGCTCGATACGCACGAATCCGCCATCGTGGACGTACTTCAGCGCATCATGCTCTTGCTCGATCCACCTGAAGGTCCGGAAATTCCGGCGAAGGAAATGGGATTCCATGCTACGGCAACCAAAACTGCGAAATCCTGAGCCGCCCCGAACACCTCGCCGTCCAGGCGATTTCGCACCGTCCCGGAAACCAGTGCGAGATGGAAACGACGCAGGAACTGCCGGGCCTTGCCCGACTCAAAATCCACCCCGGCAATCTGGAGGAATTGAACCCTGCCCTCCCGCCCGCGCCACTCCCGGAGCAATCTCCGGCGAAACAAACCCGCCCCTTCGCCCGGTAACCACGCGCGGTGTGCCCGGCCCTCCAACAAAGGCACCGAGTTGCGCTTGATCCAGATACTCCGGGCGAATGGGATCACCGGCTGGCGGCGGGGGGTCTGCACTGCCGGGCAAACCGGACTTTGTTTTTTCCAAATCTAAATCGACTGTGTTTGTTGATGGCGCTTCTGGCACGGCTGCCCCAGACACGGAACCGCACCCAAGACCAACGCGAAATTCTGACACGACAAGATCGCCCTCAACCGCCTTCTCCGCGTCAAAGGATGGGAAGTGCTCCGCATCCGGGGAACACGAATGGGAAGGAAAGAATAAACTCCGGCCACTCCAGAATCCGAAACCGTGCTTTTAATCACAGGGGGCGCCCCTTCCTCCGGTTCAGTCTCCGTATCCGCCGGGCCTTGGTAGTTATTTCCTCGGCCGCAGGTATCGGCCCGCAAAGGCGAAGAATGTTTCCCAGTCGAGGGATGTGATGGCGTGCGGGCCGGTGTGCTCCAGGTAGGCAAGCGTGCCGCTGGCAACAGGCCTATCCAGCGCCGGCATCTCCGTGGTGCCGAGATCAGGCTGGCCGAGCAGTCGCCAGACCGGACCGGCGGCAACCAGCGCAAGAAATTCCCCGCGGGGATCGGCCCACAGGTCGTCGCTGCCGGCGGTGACCAGCACCGGGCGGGGGGCGCAGAGCGCGATGAGCAGGTGCGCGTCCACCGGCATTTCGTTCCAGTGGCCGGCATATTTTTTGAAATTGCCCGCGAACTGGTAGCTGAGCCCCGCCGCCATGTCGTCCACCGTCTCGCCAAAGTCGCGCCGCGAAAGCGCCGAACCCATTTCTCCGGCACAACTGGAAAAGATCAGGGCGAAACGCGGGTCCGCCGCCCCGGCCCACAGCACGGTCTTGCCCAGTCGCGAATGCCCCACGAGCGCGACACGCTTCGCATCTATCGCCGGATCTGTTTCCAAATAATCCATGATCCGGCTCAGGCCCCAGGCCCACGCGCCGATGGTGCCCCAGGCGTCCGCCGCCGGGGCCGCCGGATCGGACCCGCGGGCCTGACCGATGACGCCACTCGTCAGCCCGGCCGCCTTGTCAGGCTGGATTTCGGTGTAGCGCAGCACGGCATAGGCGTAACCGCGCGCCAGCACATCGGCGACCGGACCCATGTCGCTGGATTTCTTCGGAGACGCCGCTCCCGCTGCGACCGGAGCGGGCGGTGGTGCGAGCAACGGATCGCCACCAAACGTGATGTGCAGCACCAGCGGCACCGGACCGGCGGCCCGTGCAGGAAAATAAAGCATGACGTTCACGGCGGGGCTTTCCGGTGCGCCGCCGAAATGGCCCACGACATGCTGGCGCATGGCGGCACCGCCCAGCGCCGGCGCATTTTTCTCCACGACTTCCCACCGCACTTTCGGCGCGGTGGCGGGCACATGGCCAAAGATTTCCGTTTCGTAGAGTTTCAGGATTTCCGGACGGCGTTGGTCAAACCACGTCGTGGCGTCGCGCACCGGCCGGCCATCGCGCAGCACGAGCGGATCGGGCAAGGTGTAAGCGCCGACTTTGTCCTCATAGTAATTCGTGATGTGACCGGTCGAGGCGCGACGGAGCGGGCGGCCTTCCGCATCCTTGAGCTCCGCGCCCGCAGCCGCCGGGGCTGGCGTGGCCGGGAGTGCGGTGGGAGCGGTTTGCGCCACGCCGGACACACCGGGAAACAGGAAGCCAACGATGGTCGCGACGCGGAAAACCCGGATTGGATTTCTCATGGGTGGATGGAATGTATTCCCGCCGGCCAGCCGACCACAACGGAAAATCCCGCCGCGAAGCCTGCCGCCGTGCGGGGAAGTTTTTCTATGTAATCTGACCGGTCATCGTTTCGTCTTTCCCTGTTGCCCCGCTGCCGATTGAATCTCCGTCCCCCTGTCGGCCTTCGGTCAACCCACCCCATCCATGATTCCTCCCCGTGTTTCGTCCCTGTTGTTCCGTTGCGTTTTGCTGTTCCCCGCCGGTCTCGCGCCCGCCCTGCTCCGCGCCGCCGATTCCGTCCCGCCGGTCGAATCGGTCACCCTCAACTGGCTCGATGGCCATGCCCCCGACCTCGCGCAAGGTGTGAGTTGGGGCGTGCCCTGGCCCAGGGGCCGATTGCAAAAAGGTGAAGCGCTGGTGCTCCGGACTGCAACCGGCGCGATCATCCCGACGCAGACGTGGCCGCTCGCGTACTGGCCGGACGGCTCGGTCATGTGGAGCGGGCTCGCCGTCGCCGCCACGCCGGACCTGGCCGGTCCGCTGCAACTCGCACCCGGCACCGCCGCAGAACCGGCCGTGAAAATCGCCTGCACGGAAGACGGCCAGACCATCGCGATCGACACCGGTGCCATCCGCGTGCGCCTGCCAAAACAAGGCTCCAGCCTCATCGAGTCCATCACGATCGGCGACCGCCGGATTGCCCAGGACGGACGGCTTATCTGCCGGCTGGAACACCGCGAAGACAACACGACGACGCGCCTGGAGGAATTCACCAGCCGGATCAAACACGTCACCCTCGAGCAGTCCGGCCCCGTCCGGGCGGTGGTCAGGATTGAGGGCGACCACCAATCCGCCGCCTCCGGCCGCGCGTGGCTGCCATTCACTGTCCGGCTGTATTTCACCGCCGGCCTCGACTCGATCCGGATGGTCCACAGCTTCGTCTTCGACAGCGATGGCCGGCAGGACTTCATCAAGGGCCTGGGGATCGTGTTCGGCGTGCCGCTGCGCGAGGAGATCATCAACCGCCACGTCCGTTTCGGCGGCGACGAAGGCATGTGGGCCGAGCCCGTGAAGCCGATGGTCGGACGGCGGATCATCGAGGATGCCGGCCGGAAGCCGGTCTTTCCTGACCAGGTGGCCGGCCGGCGCGTGCCCAATGCGGACACCTACGGCCCGCGCGAACAGCAATACCTCCGCGAGATCGCCGACTGGGACGACTACAAGCTCACGCAGGCCAACGCCCACGGTTTTGTGATCGAAAAACGCACGCAGGCGAAAAGCTCGTGGCTGCACGCCCTCGAGGGCAAACGCGCGCTCGGCCTCGCGTTTCTCGGCGATGTCAGCGGCGGCCTTGCCGTGGACGTGAAAAAATTCTGGCAGAAAAATCCGGCGCAGTTGGAAATCCTCGGAGCGACTTCGCCGCTGGGCGAATTGCGCGTCTGGCTCTGGTCGCCCGACGCCCCGGCGATGGACATGCGGCACTACGACATCCGCGGACACGGACTGGACATGGCCTATGAAGACTGGAAGGAAGGCTGGGACTCGCCGCTAGGCGTGGCCAACACGACCGAGCTGACGCTCTGGGCCTGCCCCGGCGTCCCCACCAACTCCAACCTCGTGACCATGGCCCGGGCCGGTGCGGAACCCGCGATGCTGGTCTGCACGCCGCACTATTATCACGCGCAGCGGGCCTTCGGTTTCTGGAGCCTGCCGGACCGTTCGAACGCGGTCCGCCGCTCGCTTGAGGACCAGTTAGAAACCTCGATCAATTTTTACCGCGACGAGGTGGACCAGCGCTCGTGGTACGGCCTGTGGGACTACGGCGACATCGGACGCATGTTCGACGAGGTCCGCCACGAGTGGCGCTACGACATCGGCGGCCAGGCCTGGAATGAAACCGAACTGCTCCCGGACTACTGGTTCTGGTACAGTTTTCTCCGCACGGGGCGGGCGGATCTTTTCCGGCTGGCCGAAGCCATGACCCGGAACACGAGCGAGGTGGTCGTGCATCATCTCGGGCGTTTCGCCCCGCTGGGTTCGCGCCACAACGTCAACCACTGGGGCGATGGCGCCAAGCAGCCGCGCATCAGCCAGGCGGGACTCAAACGCTTTTATTTTTTCCTGACCACCGACGAGCGCACCGGCGACCTGATGCATGAGCAGCTCACGGCGGATGCGACCTATGCCGAGGTGAAACGCACCGATCCGCTGCATCCCGACAATCGCGGCGAATTCACCACCGCCAGCTTCGGCACAGATTGGGCGGCGTATTGCGCCAACTGGCTTACCGAGTACGAGCGCACCCTTGATCCGCAATGGCTCAACCGGATCAAAACCGGCATGGACACGCAGCTCGCGCTGGCCGCGGTGCCCGGACAGTTGCTCGGCGCCGGCCGATACGATCCGGCCACCGGGCGATTCATGGGCCGGTCCGAAAGATTTGCCACTCAGGAAGCCTCGACCGGCGAGGCCACCCCGCCATCCGCTCCCGGCGGCAGCCGGCCCCCTCCGGCTCCCGGCCGCAATCGCGGCGGTGAAGTGGGCGGTCCCACCGGTTTCGACCTGTTGTTTGGCACCATCGAGATCATGGCGGAGATGGAACGAGTGGTGGATCATCCCCAATATTGGGAAGCGTGGCATTACTACGCCGCCCACACGCCCGGCAATCCCATGGCCTACGCCGCCTACGCGACCAAGGATGCCGAACTTGGCCGCAAGGCGGCGCAAACCCTGGTCGAGGCCGCGCAACCGCATGAGATCCGCCCGGGCGCATTCGGCGTCCGTTTCGATTTGAAGCCGCGGCTGATTTCACCGCCGGATGTGTCCAAACCCGTCTGGGAGTTTCCCGGCCGGCCGGAAGGCGGGCCTGACGGTCGCAGGCTGGGCACCCTGATTGAAAGCCTGGACTGGGCAGGCGACTATCTTCTTCCCGACCCGCCGGCTTCCGCGCCCGCCGTCAAACCCTGATTCGGCCACACCCGCCTCCCCTCAATGAAAAATATAAAGGTTATTGTCATCGGATTTCTCTGCGTGGCCTTGATCGCGGTCAGCACGCTCCTTTGGCAGCAGCGCGCCATCACCGCGGATCTGCAGTCAAAAATTCTCGCCGCCGCCCAAAACCAGACCCGGCTTGAAGCCGAGTTGCTCGCCCACGACAAACACGCCCGTGAACTCGGGCAACTTGTCAGCGAGGGAACCGCCAGGGTGCATGAACTGGAAGAAAAACTTGCCGCCGCCCAGCAGAGCATCGCGAAACCCAAGCCCGACATGGTGGTCAGCAACACCGTCCAGCCTTCCGCAACCGCCCCGGCAAAAGACTGGCTGGCGACGGCCAAAGATCCGGAAATACTCCAGGCGCAGGCCGCCCGTGTCCGCCGGCAGGTCGAATCCCGCTACGGCAATCTCGCAAAAAAATACGGTCTCACCCCCCAGCAGTCCGAGCAATTCATGCAGTTGCTCGTCGACAAGCGGCTGGCCACGACCGACGCGACCATCGCCAGTCTGGCGCAGAACGGCAACGGGCCGAATGATCCTGCAGCCATTGCCAGTGCGACGGCCGACTCCATAGATGAAACCAACAACCAACTGCGTGGCTTGCTGGGCGACGCCAATTACGCGGACTACCGCCAGCAGGAACTCACCCTCGGCCAGTCCGGCACCCTCGTGCGGCTTAACGACTCCCTCAGCGGCACCGAGCCCCTCAGCAGTTCCCAGATGGACCAGCTCCAGCAGTTGCTCGATCAAAATAACGTCGGGCACCTCACGGTTAAAATCATCGCCGAGGCCAGCTCATCGGGATTTCTCTCTCCCGTGCAACTCCAGGCGTTGCAGGAACTCTATCAACAGCAGCAAGCAGCCCAGCAGCAGCGCCGCCGCTCCCAGCCAATCCCCAGCACCGCCACGCCTTAGGCCTCAAAGATCTCCTCCACCGGCTGCTTGAACAGTCGGGCGATCTTCAGCGCCAGCGGGAGGCTCGGATCGTATCTCTCCGTTTCAATCGCGTTGATCGTCTGGCGCGACACCGCCAGTTTCTCGGCGAGGTCGCCCTGCGACCAGGCTTTCGCGGCACGCAATTCTCTGAGGCTGTTTTTCACTTGTAGCGACGGTTGGCGATGGCGCTGCCAACTATCCAAAGAACGAACATCAGGACAAAACTCTCGCCGATGTCCAACCCGCGCCTCAGCATCCCCAACGGGACTTCATGGGCGTTGAGGGTGTTGACGGCCATTCCCACAATCACGGTTCCCATGGCGGCAAAGATCAATGCGTCGAGCTGGATGCGTCGTTGCAACTCATCCAAACCGCGAACGAACCGCATGCAGCTTCGAACATAGAGCAAACCCGGCACCAGTGGTGCCAGTGCGAGATCCGCCACCCAAACCGCGCTCGCCACCGCGAGCCAGGCATTAAGTCGCAGATCTTGCCTCACCGAATATTGCCCCGAACAAGGTTGTACTGACTCCATCAAATTTGGTTTTTCCATGCCGAAGTGATGTAAATCATACTTGTCATCTGTCAAGCATGCTTGTCATCTTGTCCGACAAAAAACTGAGTCATTAGCCAATTGGGCGGTGACTGATATCCGGCGAAGGTCCGTTTTATGCGGGATCGCGGCCCGTCGGCGGACGGGTTCTCGGCAAAAAGCAACTTCGACTCATTCCGGCCGGAGGCGCGCGGCCCAGCCGCCGCCTTCGGCGAGCTTGAGCGTGAGCTTGCTGGCGTTGGTCACGGTGCGGATGGTTTTCTTGTAGTCATCGGCGCGGCGGTCGGCGTTGACTCCGTCGCGATACTCCACCAACTGGAAATTTCCTGCCGGCAGAAACGAAAAATCAAGGATGAGTTCGCGCGGGTTCCAGTCTGTCATCGCGCCGCAGTACCACTCCCGGCCGCTGCGCCGGGCCAGCAGCACGTAGTTCGCGATCCGGGCGTCGAGCACCCGGGTTTCATCCCATACGGTCGGCACAGCGGACAAAAATTCCAGGCACTCCGGCTCGCGGAGATAATTGGTCGGCGAGTCACACAGCATCTGCAACGGGCTCTCATAGACGACGTACATCGCGAGCTGGTGGCAGCGCGTCCCCTGGCTCATGGGCCGCTCGAAGTTTTTGGCGAAACCCACCCGGGTGGCGTTCTGCATCGCGCCGGGAGTGAAATCCATCGGCCCGAGAAACATGCGGGTGAACGGGAGGGTGAGCGTGTGCTCGGGGGTGATGTGGGCGCTCCACTTGTTCCATTCGTTGCCACGCACGCCCTCGGTTGAAATCAGGTTGGGCCAGGTGCGCGTGAGCAGCGCCGGGCGGTTGGAACCGTGGAAATCAACCAGCATTTTGCGTCTGGCCGCCTCGGCCGAGACCCGGTGATAAAAGGCCGTCACCGGCTGGTCGTCGCGCTGCATGAAATCAACCTTGATGCCCTGCGCCCCCCAGCGCGCGAACAGGTCAAGCGCGGGGATGAGCTGGTCGTCGAGCGTCTTCCACACAACCCAGAGGATGATGCCGACATTTTTCTTTTTTCCGTAAGCGATGATCTCCTCCACATCCATGCCCGGCGCGACCTTCATCAGATCACCCAGGACGTACCAGCCCTCGTCGAGCACCACGTACTCGATGCCGTGCTCCGCGGCGAAATCGATGAAGTATTTGTAGGTCGCGGTGTTCACGCCGGCCTTGAAATCCACGCCGCCAATATTGTTGGCGTTCCACCAATCCCACGCGACCTTGCCGGGTTTGATCCAGGAAGTGTCCGTCAGCGTCGTGGGGCTCGCCAGCAGATAGACGAGCGGGTTGGTGATGAGGTCGCCGTCCTTCTGCGCGACACCGAGCAGCCGCCAAGGATAGGTGCGCGTGCCTTTGGTGAGGGCGATGTAGTCGGCGGTCTTGGTCACACGGAAATCGCGGTCACGGCTGAGTTTCTCCTCCAATGGATAGGGCGGAAACGTCCCGGCCAGCCCGCTGCCGCTCGTGCCGTGCAGCCACAGGCCCGGGTAATCGGCCACATCTGACTCGGCGACTGCAATCTTGATCCCATTCGCATCCACCACCGCCGGCAGGCTCGCGAGATTCTTCGCCGCGAGATCACCGAGGGCGCGCGGCAGGAAAATCCGCTCCTGATGCGAGAAGAAACTTTCCTCCTCCGGATAATAGGCGATGTAGTTGTCGGCAAAGTTCAGCGCCACTTCCTCACCGAACACCTTCACTGCGGCGGCAGGCAGAGCGGTTTCCCAGCGATACGCCACTCCTTCGTTGTAGGCGCGGAAGACCACGGCGTAACCGCCGTCGAGGTCGAGGCGCAGCTCGTTGTAGTGCTCGCGCAACTCAGCGGCCTTCTGTCGCACCACCGGCTTGAGCACACCGTCGTAACTGCGCGGTGTCGCCGCTTTCAGGCGCGGGGCCACACCCAGCGTGGCGGTATCAACCGTCAGCGAAAGCGTGGAATTCTTCAGCACGACGCTATCGCCGACCGTCACATCATAACGGAGGCGTTCGCCGAGGCGGATATCCACCACAATCAAGCCGTTGGGCGAAGCCAGTTTCAGTGCGGAGTCCGTCGCCGCAAGCAGCGATGAGGCCAGCAGGTTGAACAGAAAAAAGACGGCAACCAACCAAATGCGAATTTTCATGGGGTAAGAAACAATTACTGCGCAAACCGGGCTGCATGGCAAATCCGGTTTCAGCATGGCCGTATTTATTATTCCTTCGGCCGGTCGCGCCAGAGCCAACGAAGGATATCGGGCAAAAGCGGAATACAAATTGAGCGCAGAAAAACCAGGGAAGCAATCGGTCAAACCTCAGGCCATAAATCCATCGAGGTCCGTCTGTCCCGGTCTGTCGTCAAAGGAACGGTGACATGAAAGGCTGCGCTTTCAGCCACGAGGTCAACTCGTTCGCCATCGCGCGGTGATCGCTGACCCGAGGATGATCCGACGACCAATGCGCAAAAACAAAATGACTGATCCCCGGATCGCCAGTCCCGGCCTTCTCGACCGCAGCTTCCCAAGCCGCGCGCAGCTCCGGGCTTTTCGCCCCGCCATACATGCCGCCACGCAGCAGCACGAGATGCGCCTGCGCATACGCGGCCCGGATCGCCTTTATCAAGGCTGCATAACCGGGCGTGAATTCGGACGGAAAGGGTCGGTTGATCGACCCGGAAAAGGAATCGTCGTTCTCGCCCAGATTCACGAGCACGACGTCGGGCTGCCAGGCCTTTAAATCGGCCCGGGGTGAATCAGCCCGGGGATAAACTTTGTCCCAGACCTCTCCGGCCTTCACGTCCACATATCCGGTCACGATGCCCATGCCGCTCACTGCCATGCAGCGATAGTCGGCGTGAAAGGCTGCGGCCGTGAGCGAGGAGTAACTGAGCGCGTGATTGTGCGTGCGCCGGTCTTCCCACTGGTCGGTGGCCTGATCTTCATTGCATGCGCCGACCGTGATTGAGTCGCCGAAAAATTCCATCCGCAACTTGCAGGGAATGACCGGCGGCAACCATGCCTTCGCGTTCGCTCCGATCTCCACTCCGGCAAAACGCACCTGCCCCGCCGCCGCTTCGCTGCGTTTGCAAAGAGTCAGTTGATGTCGTGCGTTTCCCAGTTCGTGTGGCCACGCAAAACACCACTCCTGGCCGGCCGGCACCACGATGATCTCGCTCTGTTCATCGACCGTCAGATCAAATACATTTTGTTCGACAGACCCACCGAAGCATACCCGCAACATTGGGCCTTCAAAATCCAGGCTGATACGGCTGCCCTGCCACACCACCACGGGGCGGAGTGGATCTGAAAAGTCAAAACGACCCTCAAAGCGAAAAGGCACTCCGGAAGCAGGAACAAACCGAGGATGAGACATAGGCGAAAAGGGCAATTGAAGGAACCGTACTTGGGCCTGACTGTGCTGGCTACAAGCAAACCATTGCGCATCAGCGGGCAAAACAGGGCAAATTCGGCCCGAGAGCTTCATTGGGGAAACCCCTGTATGGCCTAACGCAATCATCCACAAGTCAAAGCTAGAGTGTAAGTTAATCATCAACCCACTTTTGTAAGTCATTCTTTGGTTAGGCTACCCTCTCAGGTTCTCCCTCAATACCTGCCAATAAGGGCCGATCATCATATCTTTACCAAAGCTTATCGCATGGCCGCCACCCAGCAAATCACCGACGCCATCATCCAAAAATCCATTTTTCAGGCTGTCCGAAACGTCAGTCAGACGATGTTGAGTCGTGATATCACTCTGGTCAGCCAAGGCCATGAACCCACAGCGGGTGCCACCTATGAAATCATCGACACCGTCGGATTTGCGGGCGATATCAACGGTTCAGTCTATCTCTGTCTCTCCGAAAAATTTGCCATTCATGCCATCGGACTGATGCTGGGCATGACACAGCGTGAGGTTGAGCTGGGCGGCCCCGATGTCGTAAAAGATGCGATCGGCGAACTCACCAACATGACCGTGGGTGCTTTCAAGAACCAGCTCTGCGATATTGGTTTCCCCTGCATGTTGACTCTGCCCTCGATCATGCGTGGAACACAATTGGCCATCGCGGCAAACAAGTCCACCATCTGTCACGTCTTCGAGTTCAAATGCGATGGGCATACCCTGGTAGCCGACATCCGCCTCAAAGCCGATTAGCCGAAAAAACCGTCCTGACCAAACTGGACGCGCGAGCGAGCAGCAAAAAGCTCCGGTCAAACGCGCCAAGACTTTTACCGGCTTGTGCCCTGAGCTTCCCAATGCACCTGCGTCAATGAATCGCGCATCTGCTGCCCGATACGCATGACCACCCCGCAGACATTTTCCCTGACCACCCGATCATGCGACGGAACATAGCATCCCCGCCGCTCACCCTCCAGCCACGTCTCATCGTGGATGATCTGGTGAATCATAAACAATTGATGCTGAATGACTGGATCAGGCGTGTTCATGTGATTGAATCGAGCGTTCATTTTGATGCATCCAACGTGGTCGATTTTTTCAAAATTTGCACGCCAAGAAAATACATCGGCGCAAACCCGGAGCATTTTATTAAAAAACTTCCCGGACAACCCGGCACGCCATCAAATTATATTTTCCTGTCTACCGACCAGTTACCGCGTAAAACGCAATGCCGTAACATTCACGCAACGCCGTCTCTGTCATTTGTAAGGATTCCGCTTTCGGTAAAAAATCCACCCCCGCCAACGCCCGTATCCCGTCGCTGCGGAAATCGACGGGGAAAGGAATAAAATCCACCCCCGCGTTCCGAAACAAGCGGGCGGCCCGCGGCATGTGCCAGGCCGTGGTCACCACGATTACTTTTTTCCAACCGCAGGTCTTCGCCATCTCGGCCACCACACGGGCTTCATCGCGGGTGTTGCCGACTTCACCGGTGACAAGAATTTGCTCCGCCGGAATTCCCATCTGAATCGCAATCGCCCGCAGATCGTCGCCTTCCGATGTCTTGATCTGCTTTTCCCGTGGCATGCGCGCGCCGGTGAAGACAAGCAGCCTGGCCCGACCCGCCCGCAACAAGGCCAGCCCACCGTCGAAACGTTCCGAAGATTCATTCCAATTCGTCAGACAACCCGGTGCCGGCTTCGGCCCGAGTATCCCGCCCAAAACCACGATGGCATCCGCCGGTCCGGCCTGCGCCACCGGAAGCGCGGGATAGAACGATTCCAACCAGCCGATCAGACGATTCCCCGTCGCCGGCAGACTGGCCCCCAGCAGAATCAGCAGCGCCACCGCCACCGGCCACCCTTTCTTCCGCACCAGCGCAAAGATCATTAGCAGCATCACCCACCCCAGGGGCAGGAAAAAAATGGGCAGGAGCTTGTTCAGGAAGAGCATGCTCTGGCAGCTTCGATGCCAGGATGACCAAGTCAATCCACCACCAAAAGGTTGATATTCCACCCTTGACCCGCCCTCGCGAGCGGGCTTCTTTCGGCGCTCCTTTGCCTGATGGTGTAATGGTAGCACAGGCGACTTTGACTCGCCTAGTCATGGTTCGAATCCATGTCGGGCAGCCAGGTCTAACGCTGGCTCTGCTTGCGTATCTTGAATAACTGCTGAGGACTTAACGGCGGTGACCAGCTCAGTCACGATGTCGATGATTTTACGAAAAACCACGCCTGAGCGCACATTTGTGTGCGTGCCCGTGTGCGTCTCGGTCGATGAAGAAATCCAAGGAAGCTTGGCGATTCCATTTCCGTGGGCGAACGTTATGGTGAACCGGCCCGGCTTGGCGAGCGCGGTTCCGCCGTCCGGTGTGTGCCCGGCATGGGAGTGAACTGACGGGGTGAAAGTCCTCGGTGCAAGATACCAAAGTGAAAACGTCACGTCTTGAGTTTTGACAGAAGGCAGAATTCGGCATCGGCTTGTCAAGAGTCAAGACATGACGTCTTTTGATCGTCCCTGTCAAAAGTCAAGACGTGACGTCTTCACTTCCCCCCGTCCTCTACTCATCGTCCCGAGGGTGGACCAGTGTGAAAGCCAGGGCCACCTCCGACGAGCGGAGCCAGGCCAACACATCCGCTACGCTCTGGGAACGTGGCACCGCGAGGTAGGCGCGGCCACTGACGCCGTCCTTCTTGACGAATGCACCCTCGACGGCGATGTCGGCCTTCTCGCCCGCAACGTCCAGCGCTTTGAAGGTGGCGTTTAGGTCAGAGCCGGACGACGCCTTGTAGTCGATGATCATCGCCCAGCGACCGCCGTCGTCGTGAATACGACGACCAATGTGCTCGAACTCGATCCCTTGGCTGTCCCAGTCCAGCATTCCGTCAGCGTCGTCCGGTCGAACCTCAATGACATCGCCGTAAGTTGGCTTGGCGTGGAGAAAGGGCACATTCCCCAGCCGCACTCTTCGCGTAGGGCTGGTCTCATCGATCGGTCCTAGATCCTCAGCCCAGGCTGTCTCGACGTCCTCCCCATGATTGTGCAGCCGCACTTTTACGAGTTTCGACTTTTCGGGCACCCACATTGCAATCCTGCGTCTTCGTCTGCCGAACGTTAAAGATCAGCCACGATCATGGCTGGCGCGGAGCGTGCGCAGCACGATCCGTGACGGACATGATCGTTGTGCTGTAGCGCCTGGTTGGGCTCAGTGGTTTTAATTTGAATTATAGCCATATTCGCGGGTGAGTAACGACTCTTTCCAGTGGCTCTCTCTTCCGATCACTTCGTCTTGAGAAGAAAGAATGTCGCATATCTCTAAAATAGAGAATCTGAAATTCTCTGAATAAATATCTCCTTCCTTCTTCAAAAGCTCTATCAATTCCTTGTTAAATCCGTGTGGTGCTTCTGAATATAGTCTCCATCGTCCCCATATTCCTTCGGTGCCATAGGCTGATCCAACGTAAATCCGACCAGATGCTTTGTCTGATATAGCATATACACCGGCGACGCTACGAAGCGCGCTCTTCCATGAGGAAACCTCGCGGGATACAACATATCTCAACTGCTTAAGCTCCAACCTGACACGTGAAAACCCAGGAAAATCGGGTATCGAGTGCCGCTCGCCTAGAAGCTCTGAAATATATAATTCATCACCGTAATTTTCGCCAATCAAATATGATGCTCGAAATGCTCTTTTAAAATAAACTATCGCTCTGCCAGTTAAACTTTCGAGCCCATGGAGTTCTTCTGTCTTATATTTATAACGATTGCCCGCCGTTTGAACGCCTAGAACTTTCCAGACACCAACAAAAAGCCATTTATCACGACTTAACCCAATCAGGGATAAAACCGTCTCACACTGAAAATTCTTCTGATTTTGATCTTCCTGCCACGCTTGAAATCTCCCCTCGTGATAAGCTTGCAGAGGTGGGTGCGAACTACTGGTCGCGAGATGGATTTTGAATTGGCCAAGATTCACGCCGCAAAGCTTAATGATGTCGCAGAGTTTTAGCATTTGTCTTTGCCCAACTTTGATTATGCGACTGGCAGTCGCATAATCAAAGTTGTAGAGGGTTGGAGGTAAGGGGTTAGATGAAAATCAACCCCGGTAAAAATCCGGACCTGAGCGAAAAAAGTGATTATCCGACTGCCGGTTGGCTCAATCAAAATCATGTTTCTTTGCAGGGGATGGGGTTGGGGGAAATCAACTTCGTAAAAAGCCGAAGTGATTATGCGACTGACATTGTTTCGTTTTCTCCGCAAAATCAATCCAATCTTGTTGGGGGCCGCCGGCCAGGATTTCACTTTATCCTATATTCAGCAATACAACGGACCAAATTAACCACGGATTCGCCGGATCGCCACGGATACAGAAAAAATCAAGGAGCAAACTCGTGTCAATTCGGCTTTCACCTGTTGGGCGAAAGCCAGAAATTTTCTATGGGACTGATCATCCGTGGACTTCCGTGAAATCTGTGGTGACCACTGCGCTTTTTAGGTTTATTCGCGGCTGGCGGCCGGCGGAGTTACCATCAGGTCACGGATTCTTGATTGATGAAATTCAGGCACAAAAAGCGGCGCGAAAATTCGCGCCGCAAGTGGGTCTGAAATCCGGAAAAGATCAGCGCCAGCTTCCCTCAATAAATACATAGCCCTGCGGTCGCTGTTCCCAGCGCGGCTCGATCCAAACGGCATGCTTGTGGGGCGGCCGCTCCCAATGGCCGGCAATCCACTCATGACGGCCTTCGCGCCAAACATAGTAACCCTTGATCCAGACGTGCTCGCGCGAGGGACGCTCCCGCTCGACGATCACTTCGTGTCGCGGTGGTGGCGGCGGCTGGGCCACAAAATTCAAACTCACCCGAACCGACGGAGACGGCTGCACCGTCACCCGCTCCTTCACGACGGCGGAACCTCCCCGCCAAGAGCCGGCGACAAAAACATAACCCCGGTCGCGGTGTTCCCAGCGCGGCTCGACCCAGACGAAGCCGGGTTGCGGCGGGAGCTCCCAGTGTCCGGCCACCCAGAAATGGCGGCCACCGCGCCATTCCCAGAAACCCCGGACCCAGATATGGGCGGAGGAAGGCCGTTCAATTATTATTTCCTCCCGTGGCGGCGGCGGTGGCACATCGATCACCACGGCTTCAACGGGCGGTGGCGGCGCGGCCTCCACATAAACGGGACGGCGGACTTGGGCCCGCTCCTCGACAACACATCCGCCCAGGGCCATCAGGCCGAGAGGGAGCAGAACGAACCGGAAGATCATTGGTTGGGATACTGATGTTGGTACAGGATTCATGGTGATATGACGACAGACACTGCGGTTTTATTCAATCAATTGAAAACAAAACTTAATTTTAGGCGTTTTCCAGAACAGGATAAAAACGCCGTCCGGTACAGACCGGAACGGCGTCGCGAGGATCCTCCGTTTTATAGCCCGGCCGGCGCCACCGTGGTGGTCGGGGCGGAAAAGTTTTCCGTCCGGGTGTAAGTCTTGCCGTCCGGGCCGGTGTTCTCGATGGTACGGGTGCCGGAGCCGTCCGGGTTGTACTTCGTGTCAACCACGCGATCGTCTGTTTTGCCATTGGGACCGGTCACCTCCTTGTTCTTGATGGTCTCACCGGGTGTCTTGGTTAACGAGGTGTCAATCTTTGTCTGACCGCCCTTCGGCCCCGTGATCGTGGTATCCTGGGTATAACCGTTGCCGTTCTTGGTCGTCGTGGAGTTCAAGGTGCTGACACCGCCATTGGGTCCGGTAATGGTGCCGGTTGTGCTCGAGCCGGTGTCTGTTTTGGTCTTGTTGAGATCAAAGGTGCTGGTCTTCCCGTTGAGCCCCGTGTTCGTGCCCTGGATCTCGTAGTTGTTGCTGGCTGTCTCGGTGATGGTGCCCTGCCGGGAGGAGGATTTGCCGTTCGGCAGGGTCGTGGCGGAACTGAACGTGCCGGTATCCGTGCTCTTGTTCCAAGTGTAGTCGCTGCTGTGGCTGCCGGTCTGTCCGTTTTGGTTGGTCCAGGTGGCGCTATGCTGGCGCGAACCGGGGCTGCGTGTCGTGCTGGAAGAGGTGGTGCCCGAATTGCCGTTGCTGTCCGAGTAGGTGCCGGTCCGGGTGCGCGTCCGGGCCTGACCCGCAAAAACCGAGGTCGCTGCCGCCGAAAAGACAACCGCGACGGCGGTCGTGAGGAGGAGATGAATCTGTTTGTTCATGGAATGAGTTGATGAGGTTTTTATCGTTGTTTCTTTCTACGCCCCCATGTTGCCAGCCGGGCATTGCCGCCACCTTGCGCCCGCATTACAAGTAGGCAATGAAGCGGAATCCGGGCTCGCCCCTCCGCGGCCGTTTCATCAAGTTGTCTCCATGCGCGCACTGGTCGTCGATGATGACGTGAAAATTTCCTCGTATGTGGAGAAGGGATTGCGGGAGGCCGGTTTCGCCGTCGATACCGCGGCCAACGGTCCCGATGCCTTCTCGCTCGCGCGCACGACGCCGTTCGACGTGGCCGTGGTGGACGTGATGCTGCCCGGATTTGACGGCCTGGAATTGATCGAGCGCATGCGCGCCGCGAAAGTACGGGTGCCGGTGCTGATCCTCAGCGCCCGCCGCAGCGTGGACGACCGCGTGGCCGGCTTGCGTCGCGGTGGCGATGACTACCTTACAAAACCATTTTCATTCACCGAGCTGCTCGCCCGCGTACAGGCTCTCGTCAGACGCAACACCGCACAGCCCGAGATGACCCGGCTCACCTACGCGGATGTGGAACTCGACCTGCTGGCCCGGCGGGCGACCCGCGGCGAGGAAACGCTCGTCCTGCAGCCGCGCGAATTCGCCCTGCTCGAATATCTCCTGCGCAACGCCGGCCGGGTCGTTTCGAAAACAGCGGTCTTGGAAAACGTCTACGACTACGGCTTCGACCCGCAGACCAACGTGGTGGACGTGCTGGTTTGCCGGCTGCGCGCCAAGCTCGACCGCCCCGGCGCGGTGAAGCTGCTCCACACCGAACGGGGTTTCGGCTATGTTCTCCGGAGCAAGTGAACGGCCGGACTGGCGGTTCAGCCTGCGCCTCGCCCTCGGGGTCGGCGGACTCTTCGCCGTGGCCGTCATCGCGCTTTATTTCGGCGCCGGCACCCTGCTCGACCGCGCCCTCGCGCGCGAGGAGGCCTCCCTCGTGTTGGACCGGAGCGAGGACATCCGGCTGGCCTGGCAAAATTCCGGCGACGAAGGACTGACCGGCCTGCTCAGGGAGCTTGAGACCACCACGGGGGAACAACTCGCGGTGCGGGTCGAGGGTGCCGACCGATCGGTGGTGTTCAATGGCGCGACCGCGAATGCGCCCGACGCACCGTGGGCAGATCTGAGCATCGCACCGGCCGCAGGGGACAAGGGCGTGAGCGCCGCCGGTGGCTGGATCGCCACCGCAACGACGCTTTCTTCCGGAGAAATTATGCGGACCGCGCGGTTTTCCGGTGTGCTCGCCGACGTCCGCGCCGCTTACCGCGGGTTGTTCGTGACGGCGGTCGGACCATTGTTGCTGGCCGGGATTTCCGGGGGCGTGCTCATGGTCTTTGTCGCGTTACGCCCGCTCCGACGGACGGTCGCGGTGATGCGCCACATCGTGCAAACGGGCGACTGGGCGGCGCGCGTGACTCCACCGAAGGCGGCGGGGGAAATGCGCAACCTCGCCGAAGCCTTCAACGCCGTGCTTGAGCGCCAGCAGCGGTTGGTCGAAAGATTGCGGCAGTCACTCGATCATGTGGCGCATGATTTGCGCACCCCGCTCACCCGGCTGCGCGCAGCGGTGGAGTCCGGCTTGGAAAAGACGGCGCAAGACAGCGCAGCCCGCGATGTGCTGGCGGATTGCCTCGAAGAGGAGCAGCGGGTGCGGGCCACGCTGGATACGCTGCTCGATGTCGCCGAAGCGGAGGCGGGGGCGATGAAGCTTCGCCGGGAAACGATCCAAGCAACCGACTTGCTCGCCGAGGTCGCCGAACTCTACGAGTTTGCCGCCGAGGAGAAAGGCGCGCGGCTCGAAGTGCGGACGGCCCCGGGTTTGGAATTCGAAGGCGACCATGTGCGGCTGCGCCGGGCGCTCGCCAACCTGGTGGACAACGCGCTCAAATATCTCGGTGACGGCCGCTCGGTCGTGCTTTCGGCCGAGTTGTCGGAACGCGACGTTTTGCTGCGAGTGCAGGACGATGGCCCCGGCATTTCGCCGGAGGATCTGCCGCGGATCTGGGACCGGTTGTTCCGTGCCGATCGCAGCCGGACGGCCCCCGGCCTGGGGCTTGGTCTCAGCCTGGTGAAAGCGATTGCCGAAGCGCATGATGGCCAGGCCGAGGCGGATTCGACTCCCGGGCGCGGCTCAATTTTTCTGCTCCGTCTGCCGCGGCAACCGGCAATCAAGATCGGTGGAAATTAATGGTCCACGGAACCTGTCGGAACCATTGGTCGCGCCCGCCAGCGGATTTCCACGCCGATCAATTCTTGCGCTCACGCCTCATCAGACGGCCAGGATTTGATTCGGCGGCGCGGTCGATGCCGGGATGCCGTTTCATGAATTCGCGGAGTTCGGGATAGTTTTTCAAAAAGTCAGGGTGGCGCAACAACGAGGGATGCTCGGCAAGCAGCTTTTCCAGCCGCGGATACTGATCGAGGAACCGGTCAAACTCGGCCACCTGCGCCGGGGAAACCGGGATGGCCGACTGCCGGATGAGTTCACGGTGGATAAACCAGCGTGGCGTGGCGGCGAGTGCGGCGCCGAACCCAGGGTGGCGATTCAGAAATTGGACGAACACCGGATGATTTTTCTGAAACGCCGGATTGCCGATGATTTCAGGATTGTCGCGCAGGCGGGCCTCGACGCCAGGATGCTGGTCGAGAAATTCCTCGAAGCGGGTGAGTTCGCCCGGCGTGCGCTGACCGGGAGGGGCGGCCAAACCCGGTGGATTCGCCGAAATGTTTTCCCCGGCCGAGGCGGGAACCAGGGCAAACGGGCAGAGCGCCGCGATGGCGCCGAGAGCGAAGCGGAGGTTCCGGCCGGAGTTCATGGAAGACTTTTTCAATGCAGCATAATTTGCTCCGCGTCGATTACGGTCTGATTGCGCGAACATTACAATTTGGCAATGTCGGTTCTTATGCGTGAAAATCGCCGGCCCTGCCGCCACCCGGCGCGGTGCGGGAAATGCGGCATCAGCAAGCTTGAGCTACCCGTCCCGCCCGGCTTATCAAGCTGGTGATGCGCTTGCTCCCGCCAATCTGTCTGGTCGCCTTTTTTGCCCTTTTGCCCGACCCCGGCCTGAATTCGGCCGAACCTCCGGCCGGCTCGGCGACAATCTGGCGGATGGATGATCCGACCCAAGTCGGCGGCTCGGCGGCAACCGTGCTGGGCGCACCGCGGGTTTTCGACGAATCCGGAAAGAAAGCGCTGTACTTTGATGGGGTTGGCGACGGCCTGCTCCTGCCGGTCAATCCCCTCGAGGGCCTCGCGCAATTCACGGTCGAAGTCCTCATCAGGCCGGAAGCGAGCGGGCAGGAGGAGCAGCGCTTTCTCCATATCCAGGACAAAACGGGCAGCCGGTGCCTGTTGGAAATCCGGCTGAAGGACGGGCAGTGGGCGCTCGATTCGTTTCTGCGCTCCGAAACCAACCAGGCAAGCCGGGCCCAGCTCGACCGCACCAAACTGCATCCCGCGAACCGCTGGACGTGGGTCGCGCTGGTTTACGCAAAAGGCCGCATGGCCCACTTCGTCAATGGCGCTCCGGAAATGGAGGGCGCGGTGGATTTTCCTCCCATGGAGGCGGGAAAAATATCCCTCGGCGTGCGGCAGAACAAAGTTTTCTGGTTCAAAGGCAGCATCCGCGAAGTGCGTTTTCATGCGGTCGCGCTTGCGCCGGAAGAGATGCAAAAGACGCCAGCAGCAAAGTGACACTTACAACTTCACCGCGTTGTTCAGCTTCGTGATTTCTTCCAACGCATGATCGGGATCGATCTCCACCGTGCCGCCGCGCGGCTCGACCCCGGCGGGCAAGGGCAAAACTACCGTCACCATCCTGGGCAGCAAATCCACCGGGGCCGGCAGGCTCGGGATTTTTTCCGCAGCGATCACCCGGCCGGATTTATCCCGGAGCACAATTGACGTTTCCGGCGACGCCACCGAGCCGAGACTGTGCACCGTCACCCGCACTTTCCGGCCTTGCACCTTCACATCCTCCGGATCGATTCCGAGATCGGGCCGGGACCAGTACGGCGTACCGGGAGTTTTGAGTTTGAGCGTGAGCACGGTGGTCGCACGCGGCGCAAAGGTGAGCTCAACAGAACGCGAACGCTCCAACACCGCGGAACGTGTTTCGATGCCCTGGTCGGCCGCATCGTCGTCGTTCGTGTCGAGACCCTGCGTGATTTCCCAGACGCCGGGATCAATGTTCCAGCCGGTCATCGTCGCCTGCACCGGCGCAGTCGACAGATTGTAGGCGATGACCTTGAAGCTCGTGGCCGTGGCGTCGGGAATAAGAATCGCCACGCTTTCCGCCGTGGCCGGAGCGGCGAACCGCCAACTGACCGCATGCCCCGGGAATGTGGCCCCGCGCGTGAGCGCGATTCCGCCCAGACGGGCGCGTTGCAATTCGGCGTAAGGAACCCCGACCCGGTCGATCCACAGGCTTCCCTCGGTGTTGATATAGTCCAGCAGCATCGTTTCCTCGATCTGCGCGGCGTACAGTTTCTCGAGCGCGTGTTTGTCACCCGTGAGCTGCCAGGTGGCCTGCGCGCTGGCGGAATCACGGTTGTGATTGGCCGGCTGCTTCCGTCCGTCGTTGCGGCGGGTCTCGACCGGCCGGCCCTGTTCGCCGGCGAGGATGCGCCCGCGCCACGATTCGCGCAAACCGAGCAGGTCAATCGCGTTGGCGTTGACGGCATTGAGCGCAGCCGGACCGCCGCTCAGAATAGGATCAAGATAATCGCGGTTGCCGGAAAATTTCCAAGCGCCCCACAACAGCGGCCAGGGCAGACTGCCCCGGGCCGCGGCACCGTCGCGGTCATCGGCAAAACGAATCGCGGTCGGCAGGGCGGCCTTGCCGTACTCATCGGCGTAACGGTGGGCGAGCAAACCGTCCGCGAGCTCCAGCACGATTTTTTTTGCCGCCGGATTGCCGTTGTAATCTACAAGCAGCAGATCGGGCTGGGCCACGAGGTAGGAATAGGATTTGGCCCAGCCCCAGGGCTCCTCCTCGGCCATCTTCTTTCCATTGTAGTAGGAGGTGCGGATGTGGCGGTGGCCCGCGGCATTGATGCCGGTGATGCTTTCGAATCCGCGCGCGGTTTCCATGGCCCGCTCCAGTTGGCGCGGACTGCCGTAGTTGAGGATGAGATTTTGCCCGAGAGTGTTGATCCCTTCCTCGTAGCTGTGCAGTTCATCGGTCTGGATGGTGGGCAGTCCCCGCGTAAACATTCCGTTCGCATATGCCGCGTCGAGCAGCCGCGCGACGGATGCGGCGAGCTTGTCCGGTGCGCAACCCATGAGGGCGACCCCGGGCCACATATTGGCGAGATCGGTGTCGTCGGAAATCCCGCCGCCCAATTCGCCATTCGTAATCTGCCGGTGATCGACATACCAGGTGACAAATTTTTCCACGAGACCAAGCTGGGTGACCTGGCGAAACGCCCAGAGCGGCACACCGGCCGGCGGCTCGGGCTGCGTAAACGGCGGACGCGGCGCGCCCATCGCCACGGCGGCATACTGCCGGCCGAGCACATGGTCGGGATTGACGCGCAACAGGTCCTTCAAGTCGCGTTCAAAGCGCACCCAGAGATTAAACTTCGGACCAAACGGATGCTCCTCCACCAGCATCGCGTAACTGTCGCGTGCCTGCGTGAAACGATCGGTCTCGTGCTCGGCGCGGGCGGCCTCGCGGGGTTTGAATACCAGACGGATGGCCGCACCTTCGAGCAGGGCCGGGCCAAAATCGGCTCCGGCCGCCGCAATGGTGAGATACAGCGCCTGGCCCGGCGGCAAGAGCCGGTCGCGCAGATCGAGCCAGAGCGTGTGCGCCTCGCCGGATTTCACGCTGAATGAAAAATCGCACATCGCCCGCAGCGGCCAGAGCGGATCCATCACCCGGATGTTCATCGGCAAATAGTCGCCATGGGTCGGCGGCACCTTCATCGCCGGCAGATCGATCGCGATGCCGTCGAGGCCGTCGGTGCGGTCGTCCCATGAATCGGGAATAAGCACATGCACGAGGGGCAGGAAATTCGGCCGGCCGGTCCGTTGGCCGGTCAGGGGCGCGGGTAGGGCAACGGAGGTTTCGGGCAGCGCCACCATGCTGGCGCGCTCATCGGCGGGGTAACGGCCGTTGATGAAGCGATACAATGGCCTAAGACTTGGCGCATCAATTTCCGCCTGCATGGTCAGGCGCAACGCGATCTTCGGGCTGTCCGCCGGCTCGCCGGCCGGGGTGACATTGTACGCGCTAAGCTCGCCGATGGGCTCCTCCTGCTCGGCATTGGTGAAACGGATTTCCCGGCCGGTAATCGGGGCGGGAAAGACATGCACCGTTTTTTCCTGGCCCTTCGGCCGCTCGAAAAGCAGCGACTCGGCCCGGGCTTCGCTTGCCGTCTCCATCACCGTGCCGGCGGGCAGCAATTCCATCTTGCCCCAGGCGGCGCCGGAAATCTCCAGATGATTCCACGGCTCATCGGGCATTTTGAAGGTGATGGATTTTCCCGAGAGCGAATAGCAGTCCCAGTCGGGGAGTTGGAAATAATCGTTGCGGCCGGGGAGTCGCGAGCGGTTGTACACGCCGGGCCAGGTGGTTTCGCGGATACCGTCCGTCGCCTTCCACCACCAGCGCTTCAAATCGTACGCCTCGTGAATCTCCACCTTGCGCACACTGACATTTTTCGCCGGCAGCGGCGGTGGCGGGTTGCCGGCGCGGTTCCAGCCGTGGCGTAGCCACCATTCATTGCGCCAGCGTTTTTGGGCGAGATCACGCACGGGCGGCGCCGGGAGATCGGCCGGTGCCGGCGCGTCGCCCCTGGCCAAAGTGGCGATGGCGGCGTCGCCCAGCATGCGGTCATAAATGCGGATCTCATCAATGTCGCCGCCGCGCGTGTAGTTGTAGTCGCTCTGCACATTGTGCGGGCTGATGATGCGCGAGTGCGGACCGAACTGGTCGAGCGCGGCATTGTAGACCGCAACGGTTTCATTTTTCGCCGCGAGCCGGCCGTTGACATAGAAACGGATGCCGCCCGTCTCGTCCCACGCGAGCGCCAGATGAATCCATTGATCGGGCTTGGGGAAATCCGGCAGCGTCACCGACACCCGGGTGCGCGCGAGACTGGCATCCGTCACGAACGCATCAAACCCGTGGCCGTTGTAGTCGATGCGCAGCCAGACCATGTCCCAGCTCGAATGCTCCGCGTAGCCGACCCGAAAAACCGGAAACTCCGTCGGCCCGACCGGGTAGCGCGACCGCCAGAAAAACGAGAGCGTGCCGCGCTGCGCATAGATGTTACCCGGGGCCCACCAGGCGAGGCGCTGGAAATCGCCGCAGCTTAACGCCGCGCCTTTCGCACCGTCGGCGATCGGCGTGATTTCGGCGACATTGTTCGGCTCCGGGGTGCCGCCGGCCGAAAAGTCCGCCGTCGTGCCCTTCTCACCCGAGAGATAAAACAGCAATCCCGGTTCCGCCGCCGGCCCTTCGGCCCCGCCGAGCGCGCCCGCCAAGCCAAGGAACAGCAGCAATGTCAGTTGCCGGATGCGGCGTGGAAATGACATGGGATGTAGGACTGAGGTGGTCGGACCCGAGGGCTATTCCCGGGGGAAAGGATTTGTCCTTTGGCAAAGCTGCAGGGGCAGCCCCCACGGGTCGCGCAACATGGTCAACTGCGAGCCGTTGGGCATCACTTCCGCCTGAAACAGGGTCGCGCCGGCCTTTTCCAACCGCACCTGATCGGACCGCACATCGCCCGACCAGACCGCAAAGTGAAACGTGAGCGGATGCAACGCGGTGTAGCTGGGAATGGTCGCGGCGGGATTGGTGTAGAATTCCACGATCACCCGACCGGTCTCATCAGCGAGAAATCTCGTATGGGGCGCAACCTCCTGGCTGCGCACGAGAATGAAGCCGAGATGGTCCACATACCACTGCGCCATCGCACGGGAATCAGGCACATTGAGGGCGAAGTGTTCAAATCTCATGTCGGGGCGGGTGGGGTTGAAAACGCACCTTCTTGACCCACAAATATCAAGACGAGGCAATTTTTTTCAACCTCCGCGGGCATGGCTGAATTTCAATGGTGAAACAGGACCTGAATCAACCCGGCTGGCCCGGGCTCCGTGCTTGATCCGTTGCATTTGACTCCGCCGACTTCCGGATGAAAGGATGGTTTACCCCATGAAGAATCCGCTCCTCCCCGTTTTTCTCGCCCTCACCGCCACGCTATCCGTGGCCGCCGCCGATGCGCTCATGCACGCTTCCGCCCGCCAGGTGCTTTCGCTCAACGGTGACTGGCATGTGATCGTCGATCCCTACGACAACGGCTATTTCAACTACCGGCTGGAACCCTACGACGCCGCGAAGAATCCGACCAGCGGCTACTTTCTTGACAAGCAGCCCGCCTCGCCGAGCGATCTGATCGAATACAATTTTGACCGGAGCCCCACGCTCAAGGTGCCGGGGGACTGGAATTCGCAGGACGACAAACTTTTTTATTACGAAGGCTCGGTGTGGTACCGCCGCCTGTTCGATTACACACCGCGCGCGACCGACAGCCGGCAGTTCATCCATTTTGGCGGCGCCAACTATGAGGCCGACGTCTACCTGAACGGCCGGAAACTCGGCCGGCACGTCGGCGGATTCACGCCGTTTCAATTCGAGGTCACCGGCCAGCTCCGCCCCACCGGCAACTCGGTTGTGGTACGCGTGAACAACCAGCGCCACCCCGAGGGCGTGCCCACCGTCAACACCGACTGGTGGAACTACGGCGGCCTTACCCGCGACGTCATGCTGCTGGAAGCGCCGGCCACCCACATCCGCGACTACTCCGTGCAACTGCAACGCGGCGCGAGCCGCCATGTGACCGGCTATGTGCAGCTCGACGGATCGTCGCTCGCCCGGAATGTGCGGATCGAGATCCCCGAATTAAAAATCTCCACCGCCGTCGCCACCGACTCCTCCGGCCGCGCCGCGCTGGATTTTGAGTTGCCCGGAGTCGCGCTCTGGTCGCCCGAACACCCGCAATTGTACGAAGTGATTTTTTCCGCCGGCGCCGACCGCATCACCGAGAAGATCGGCTTCCGCACGATTGAGACGCGCGGCACCGACATCCTGCTGAACGGCCGGCCGGTCTTTCTCCGCGGCATCTGCCTGCACGAGGAAAATCCGTTGCGCGGCGCCCGCGCCACCTCGGCCGAGGACGACCGCCTGGTGCTCACGTGGGCAAAAGAACTGGGCTGCAATTTCATCCGCCTCGCCCACTACCCGCACAACGAAGCCATGGCCCGCCTCGCCGACGAAATGGGCCTGCTGCTCTGGGAGGAAGTGCCCGTTTACTGGACCATTCACTGGGAAGATCCGGCCACCTACGCCAACGCCGCGAACCAACTGACCGAACTCATTGCGCGCGATCGCAACCGTGCCAGCGTGATCATCTGGTCCATGGCCAATGAAACCCCCGTGTCCCCGGCCCGCACCGCCTTTCTCAAGAAAGAGGTGGCTCTCGCCCGCCAGCTCGATCCGTCCCGGCTGATCTCCGCCGCCATGGAACGCCGCTCCGATCCGGCGGACCCGGCCACCAATATCGTCGAGGATCCGCTCGCCGAGGTGACCGATATCGTGAGCTTCAACGAATACATCGGCTGGTACGCCGGCTTGCCCGACGACTGCCCGAAGGCCAGGTGGGTGGTGAATTACAACAAGCCCGTGCTCGTCAGCGAATTTGGGGCCGATGCGCGCCAGGGCATGCACGGCGACAGGCTGGCCCGCTTCACCGAAGAGTTTCAGGAAGACGTCTACCGCCAGACCCTGCCGATGCTGGACAAAATCCCCCAGTTGCGCGGCATTACGCCCTGGATTCTGTGCGATTTCCGCTCCCCGCGCCGGCCGCTGGCGGGCATTCAGGATGGTTGGAACCGCAAAGGCCTCGTCGGCGAAAACGGGATGAAGAAAAAAGCCTTTTTCATCCTGCAAGATTACTACGCCAAAAAAACGGCCGAGGCCGGTCGCTGAATCGAAAAGCCACCAGCCTGTCCCAAGCCCCGCCCAACGCCGGTGGCCATGCGATGAGGTGCAGCCCGCACGACCGCACCCCTTCATCTCCGCCATTGACGCGGGTTTTGCCGGACCGTTTTATCTCAGCCCATGCCTAACAAGTCTGCCGCTACCCCGGTACTCAAATATAAGCGCATCATTCTTAAGCTGAGTGGTGAAGTTCTGCGCGGCAAGGGCACCGAGCCCATCGACGCCGTCACCCTCGAGCGGATGTGCAGCCAGGTGAAGGAAATCCACGATCTCGGTGCGCAGGTGTGCGTCGTCATCGGCGGCGGCAACATTTTCCGCGGCCTCCAAGGCGCCAAGCGCGGCGTCGACCGCACGACCGGCGATTACATGGGCATGCTCGCCACCGTCATCAACGGCCTCGCGATCATGGACACCCTCGAAAAAATGGGCGTCAGCACCCGCGTGCAGTCCGCCATCCCGATGAACCAGATCGCCGAACCCTTCATCATGCGCCGCGCCTCGCGCCACCTCGAGAAGGGCCGCGTCGTCATCTTCGTCGCCGGCACGGGCAACCCGTATTTCTCGACCGACACCACCGCTGCCCTCCGCGCCTCCGAGCTGCACGCCGACATCATCATGAAGGCCACCAAGGTGGACGGCATCTACGACAAGGATCCCAAGAAATTCCCCGACGCGGTCAAGTACGACAGCCTGACCTTCATCGACGCGCTCAAGCAGCGCCTCAACGTGATGGATTCCACCGCGTTTTCCCTCTGCCTCGACAACAATGTCCCGATCCTCGTTTTCAATCTCGACGATCCGCACGCCATCCGCAAAGCCGTCTCCGGCCAAAAGATCGGTACGCTGGTGCAGAATTGATTTGGCTTGAGGCAGGGCGGGCCCGCCGGGGCCATTCGTCTTCCAATCGAAAGAAAACAATCTAAAACCCGAAAATCATCATGTCCTCCAAAATCCTCGCCGACACCACCGCCCGCATGAAGAAATCCGTCGAGCACACGCTTCACGAATTCAGCACCATCCACACCGGCAAGGCCTCGCCCGCGATGGTTGAGTCCGTGATGGTCGAGGCCTACGGCTCCATGATGCCCCTGAAAGGTTGCGCCGCCATCACCACGCCCGACGCGCGCATGATCCAGGTGCAGCCTTGGGACAAAGGCCTCATCCGCGCCATCGAGAAGGCTCTCCAAATGGCCAACATCGGCGTCAATCCCGTCATCGACGGCGGCCTCATCCGCCTGCCCTTCCCCGAACTTTCCAAGGAACGCCGCCAGGAATTCGTCAAGACCGCCAACCGTCTCGCCGAGGAAGGCCGCGTCGGCGTCCGCCATGTCCGCCGCGATTTTCTTGAAGTCGCCAAGAAACAAAAGAAAGACGGCAAGATGTCCGAGGACGAGGAAAAGCGCCTCGAGAAAGACATCCAGACTTTGACCGACAAAATGATCAAGGACATCGACACCGCCCTGGCCAACAAGGAGAAGGACCTGATGTCGGTGTGAAGTGTGCAAAATCTACTGAGATCTCAGCCCGCCCCTCCGGCGGGCTTTTTTTGTCCTGTCCGTTTCCAGGGAAACCGAGAGGAGAGCGATCTTCGACGGCACATCCCACTTTCAAGGCTCTTTTCGAAAATGGGGGATTGATGCGAAGTCGATGTTGGGATTTCAACAGGCGGGCCCCCTATTGCTCATCACCCCATGAGGAACGAAACCGTCTCCCCTTTTGAAAAGCCACTGAGTGGCTCGGCAAAGCTCTTGCTCGTAGCCGGTGCAGCCGGAACAATTGTCCTGTTCTATATATTCATCACCCTCACCATCCTGTGTCTGCTTCTTTGGGTCGGGATGGAACTAATCGCGATCGTCGCGTTGGCACGATTCGGCATGGCTGGAATGATCGCCAAATATGTCGAGCGCGACATCAAGCTGATCGGCCGGCTGGCACGAAGCCTCTGGCTCCGCAGTGGCGCGGAATTCCGGCTGAAGTTAAAACCGGAGGAAGCCCCGGGCATCGTCGCCATCTTGCGCAAATTGTGCGCGAAGTTGCAGATTCCCCTGCCGGACGATCTATTCCTTGCGATGAATGCCGGTGCGTGGGTCGAACTAAGGGGTCTTCGGCAAAACTTCGGCAAAACAAACATCGGTATCGGCTACGACTTGCTGGCCGGCCTCTCCGTTCGGGAAGTTGAGGCCGTGCTCGCGCACGAACTGGTCCACGCGAAACTGATCCACCGGTTTTTCAAGAACTGGCTCGGCGCCGGCCTGGGACGCGCCGCCACAGTGGCGAACTATCTTTCGGCCATTGTCGACGCTTACCGCCGGGAGGGCATGTCGTTCACCATTGCCGAAGCCATTCTCCGTGTGGCCGACCTCCTCACCCGCTGGTGCGCCCGTCTGGTTTCGGCCTATTCGCGACAGGACGAATTTGAGGCGGATCACGGCGCGGCTGAATTGTGTGGAACCGCCCCCTTGCGTTCAGCGCTGCAAAAGCTCGACAGCCTGCACCAGGCTTTGGAGCGCCTGCCGTGGAATGAACGCATGGCGCAAATCCAATCAGAAGCAGGCTTGAGCAAATGGCTGGTGCAGGAACTCGCCGCCAAGATCGCCGGCCCGTCGGACACAAGAAGTTCCGCCGTCTTCAACCGCTACTCCACCCACCCTTTGACCCGTGACCGCATTGCCGCATTGCCCGACGACGGCTCTCAATCGGGCGAAAGCACACCGGGCATCAGTCTGCTGGCCGATCCGGATGCCGTGGCACTCAAACTTGCGGGAGAAATCGAACGCCAGTTGTCGGTCGAGGAACAAAAGGACGTGAAGCAACTGCGTCGCTGGCTTCGCAAGCTGCGCCGCACTGGCCACATCCGCCCAGCACAATGGCCGGGTGTTATCCTGACCGTCGTCGGTATCGGCATCGGGATTGGCAACCTGACTTCCATCCCTTGGTATGGATCAGTGGCGATTTTTTCAGCTTCGATAGCCGCTGGATGGCTGTTGATGCGCGCGATGCGTTACAAAGACCGTTTGGAATTGCCCCGCCCTGCCTTTGCCGCACTGAAAGCCGCGTGGTCGGACACCACCGAAATCAAGGATATCAAGGAAACGCAAAAGCTGTTGGAAAAGGAATTGCTGCAAAACGTATCCACCGAATTAAAACCGCGAAAAAAAGCCGCGGCTCTCGCCGCCGAAGCCTACGCCGCCCTGGGCCGGTGCGACTACCTCAGTGCCCACGTCGCCGCCCGTCTCTGCCAGAATCACAATGAGAAATCCGTGGAGGGAGCCCTTGCCCTGGCCGTGGCCTCGGCCGCCCTTCATCAGCCCGAACAGAGCGAACGGTTGATCAACTTTGTTTTGAAAACCACGGCCCTTCGCACCACTTCAACGGTATGGGGTGCCGCCTGGGCCGCCACCCTTATGGGCTCGTCAATGGCAGCCGAAGCTTTGCTGCAGGAAGCCGTGAAAAAACAGCCCGGCGATTCCACCCTACTCGCCCTGCTCGCCCTCAATCAATCCAATCGCAACAAACTGTTGGGTGCGCTCACCAGCATCCGCCTGACCTGCCTCCCGCAACCGGCCAGTACAGAACACGCCAAGCTCCTGATCAGTCTCCTGCTCGATCGTGGCGATCTGCGCGAGGCCCATGTGTGGCTGCAACAACTCGATCGCAAGACCCGCGATGACCGGGAAGTGCAAATCGCCTGGATTCGATTGCATCTTCTCCAGCGCCAGTTCGCCGAGGCGGAACAATGGATCAAGGAAATGGAAGCGCTCGATATTCCCGGTGATCTGCTGATAACGATCGGACGGCTTTACGAGAATGCCCGCAACGATCTCAAGGCGACCGCGTTCTTTGATCGGGCTCTGGTGATCGGGCACTATCCCGAAGCCCGGCTCGCTCTCGCCCGACAGGCAGCGCAAACCAATGAACATGATCGTGCACGCGAGCACATCCTTGCCGCTTTGGATATCACCAAACCCCTGGGAAAAAACGCCATGGCCCCCATGCAGATTTTCCAAAACGCCTTGTGGCAACTGCTGTCACTGGAACCCATGATGGCTGACTGCCGTGCATGGATCGCCGATCTGCCATTGGGCGGCAAGCCCGGCACACTCAATCGCCGCTCGATGATGGTTTACGCCCGAAACGAAAAGGAAGCGGAAACCTATCTGCAGGTGATTCGCCAAGCCATGGAACCGGACAAGGCCCCTTTGTCCGTTTCCTATTACAACATCGTATCCGCACCGAAAGACCTGCAGCCCCTCCATCCCGTGAAGCCGGGTGTTCAACGCATATACCACTGACGCGCCCCTCTCCACCACGAACCCGGCCCCATGATCTCGGAGAACCCGTCTTCCGGCGGCAGCTTGATCCGTCCGGATCAAATTTGCGGATCACTTCCGCAGCTTCGCCGACTCCGCCACCTTTCGTCGCAACCAGCGACGGTAGGTCGTGCCGTTCATCGGCAGTTCAACCGTGCGGCCCGTCCAGGCCGAAAGCAAAATGGCGTTGGCCAGTTCCACCGCATGGATTCCCTCGGCCGCCGGCGCGATCAAAGGCCGCCGGTCCAGAATCGCATCCACAAAATTCTGCACGATCTCCACATGCTGCCCGCCGCTTCCTTCCGGCGCGACCGGCACTTCCACGGTCTCGGGTTTGGCGAAGCGGTCCTTGGTCGTCCGGCTGAAACGCGCCACCGGCACCTTGTTGCGCGTGTGGCGAAAAGATCCCGGCTCGATCACCACCCGGCCGTTCTCCGCCACCACTTCGAGCCGGTTCGTGCCGGGCGCTTCACCCGTCGACGTGATGAACGTCGCGTGGCTGCCGTTGGCGAACTCCAGGTAGGCCGTCACGTCGTCCTCGACCTCGATCGGATGATATCGGCCAAAGTGGCAAAAACCACGCACGCGCACCGGCTGACCGAAAATCCACTGGAGCAGATCGAGCGAGTGCGGACTCTGGTTGAGCAAAACACCGCCGCCCTCGCCCGCCCACGTCGCCCTCCAGCCGCCACCGGCATAATAGGAGTGGGGCCGGAACCAGTCGGTGATCGTCCAATTCACCCGGCGCACCGCCCCGAGTTCACCGCCGCGCACCATCTCGCGCAACCGTTGGTAGGCCGGGTCGGTGCGCTGGTTGAAATCCGTGGCGAAAACCAGCCGCCGGTTGGTATGGGCCGCGAGGAGTTTCTGCGCATCGATCTTGTCCACGGCCAGCGGCTTTTCCATCAGCACATGCAAGCCCGCCTTGAGGGCCGCGATGCCCGCGACCGGGTGATGGTAATGCGGCGTGGCCACGATCACCGCGTCCACCGCTTTCGCCTCGAACAATGCCGCCGCATCCGCAAATCCGGCCACACCGGGCAGCATGCTCCGCCGGCCCGGATCGGTGTCCGCAATGGCGGCCAGCGTGGCGCGGGCCACCTTGCCCTCCAACAGGTGATGGGCGTGCACCTGCCCGATGTTGCCATGACCGATGATGCCGATGCGAACGGACTTTTTCATGCGAGAAAAGTGCGCCCAGTCTGCCACTCCTTCCCCTCGCGGCAAGCGGCATCGGCCCGCTTCGCTTGCTCTGCGTTTCGACTTTTTTGGAGGGCACTCTCTCCCGACAAGCCGCGGTTCGGTCCGTCGGAGACGGACCCTCTAGCAGATCGAAGCTGAATTATACCAAATGCCCATCGAATTAACCCGACTTCGACTATTGGAGGGGAGAATGCGATTTCTCTGAGTTTTCGTGCGCGTAACTGATTGGAATGACGGGATCGATTTTTCAAAAGGGCGTGTAGTGACAACCTGCCCTCTAGCGGCGATTCATTTTTCTGCTAAAAGCCGGCATGTTTTTGAAGTGCAGCATGCGGCGCAAGAACGGCAAAATCCACCGAAACCGGTCGGCGGTGGAGAGCCGGCGGGTGGTGCAGCAGCATGTCCTCTATCTCGGTGAGGTGATTAACCGGCAACGCGTTTCGTGGGAACGTGCCGTGAGCGTGTTCGACGAGACGAGCAGTCAACTCCGGCAACTTTCCTTGATCCCCCGAGGATCGTCCGATCAGCGCCGCGGAGGTGGACACGTTGTCGGTGCGGCTGAGCGCACTGCGGTTGGAGCATCCGCGACCGTGGGGTTGGCTGGCGGATTGCCTGTGGCGGGAATGCGCCTCGATACGTTTTTCGCCGAACGCCTGGGCTGCATCCGGGAGGATACTCCGTGGGAGAAGGTCCTGCGGGCGCTCACGATTTACCGGTTGCTTTCGCCGGGCTCGGAGTGGCGGCTGCACCGGCAGCGGTTCGCCACGACCGCACTGCCCGATCTGCTCGACACCGATGCGAGCGTGGCGCAAACGGCCACGCGCTACCGCTGCCACGACCGGTTACTGGAGCACAAGGAGGCGCTCTTTGCGCATCTGCGCGAGCGTTGGACCGATCTGTTCGCACCAAGCTTCGACATTTTGCTCTATGATCTGACGAGCACATATTTTGAATGCGACGTGCCCGAGGACGAAAACGATCCGCGTAAGTTTGGTTATTCCCGTGACCGGCGCGGCGATTGTATGCAGGTCGTAATCGCGTTGGTGGTCACGCCCGAAGGTCTACCGCTCGCCTACGAGATGCTGCCGGGCAAGACGGCGGCCGGGACAGCGCCCAGAGGTAGCCTTGGGGGGTTTGCCGTCCTTCAAATCGGGGTCGTTGCACTTGACCGGGGTTTCATCGGCCTGCACGTAACCGCTTTTCAGCAGGTCGGCCTTCATGAGCTTGACCAACGGTTCGAGGAA
>Ga0265318_10000380_pt1 | contig 34650 bp, 27 predicted proteins | sample 4821metaG_FD_192431 | JGI IMG/M metagenome (GOLD analysis project Ga0265318, IMG submission 192431) | Rhizosphere microbial communities from Carex aquatilis grown in University of Washington, Seatle, WA, United States - 4-8-21 metaG | ecosystem: Host-associated > Plants > Roots > Rhizosphere >... | reverse complement strand
TCCCTCCCTCCTCCCTCCTCCCTCCTCCCTCCCTGCCTCCCTCTTCTTCCGACCCGGCCTGGACAACCATGCTCCCCGATGGGTACAGAGTCACGCTCGAGCACCAGGGCTCCCACTGGTGGTATCGCACGCGCCGCGCGCTGTTCATGCGACAGGTGCGGCGCGCCGCGCGGACGCTCGAACCGGGCGCCGCCCGGCACGGTCGCCGCCTGGCGCTGCTCGACTACGGCTGCGCCGCCGGCTTCGAGCTCGGTGCGCTCGCGGAGCTCGGCACGGCGGAAGGGGCGGACATCGTCGACGCCGGCGAGGCGGCGGGATCGGCGGGGGTGCTGGCCCCGCTGGCCAGCGCCGGGACCCCGGTCCACCTCGTGCCCCGCGATCTCCCCGGGCTGCGCGCGCGCTTCGACATCGTGACCTGCCTCGACGTGCTCGAGCACCTCGACGACGATGTCGCGGGCCTGCGCACGCTCGCCTCACTCTTGACGCCGGGGGGACAGGTGGTGGTGACCGTTCCGGCCTACCCGTGGCTGTGGAGCGGCGAGGACGTCATCAGCCAGCACCGGCGCCGCTACACGCGGCGCCGGCTGCTCGGGGCTTGCCGGGCCGCCGGGCTCGAGATCCTGTTCGCGAGCTACTTCAACCTCGGCATCCTCCCGGCCATGGCAGCGGTGGTGTGGTGGCGGAGGCTCACGCACGCCGGCTGGCGCACGGAGAGCAACCTCGCGGCGGCTGGCGAGGCCCGGTGGCTGCGCGGCCTGCACGCGCTGGCGGGGGGGATCGCGGCCGTCGAGGCGCGGGCGGTCGGGGACGAGTGGCTGTCGTTGCCCGCGGGGGCGAGCGTGCTCTGCCGCCTGCGGCGACGCCCGGCGGGGGCCGACGCATGAGCGGCGCCTCGGAGCGACCCTGGCGCGAGCGGTACCTGGTGTTCGGCGCGCCGTCGCTCGGTGCGGGCGAGCGCGCCGAGGTCCTGGCCTGCATCGACTCGGGGTGGCTCGGGGCCGGACCGCGGGTGGCGGAGCTCGAGCGCCGCCTCGCCGCGTACCTCGATGCGCCGGCGGTGGTGGCGGTGAACTCCTGCACCGCGGCCCTGCACCTGTCGTTGAAGGTGCTGGACCTGCCGCCCGGGTCGGAGATCCTCACCACCGCCATGACCTTTTGCGCGACCGCCAACGCCATCGTGCACGCCGGACACGAGCCGGTGTTCGTCGACTGCGATCGCGGCACCGGCAACCTCGACCTCGACGACGTTCGCCGCAAGCTCACCCCGCGGACCCGCGCCATCCTCCCCGTGCACTTCGCGGGACGGCCGTGCGACATGGACGGCCTCCTGGCGGTGGCCGGGCAACACGGGCTGTTCGTGGTCGAGGACGCCGCCCATGCCCTCGAGGCCACCACCACCCGACTCGGCCAGCCGGGGCGCCACTGCGGGACGCTCGGCGATCTCGGATGCTTCAGCTTCTACGTGACCAAGAGCCTGACCACGGTCGAGGGCGGCCTGATCGTGGCGCGCGACCCGACCCTCGCCCGCCGCCTCAAGAGCCTGGCGCTGCACGGCATGAGCGCCGACGCCTGGCAAAGGTTCAGCGACGAGGGCTACGTCCACTACGAGGTGGAGGAGCCCGGCTTCAAGTACAACCTGACCGACCTGGCGGCGTCGATCGGCCTGCACCAGCTGGCGAGCCTCGAGGAGCGGTGGCGCCGGCGCCAGGTCATCTGGCGGTTCTACGAGGCGGAGCTGGCCGACCTGCCGCTGCGGTTGCCGCCCCCGCCCGCCCCCGGCACGCGGCATGCGCTGCACCTCTACACCTGCCAGGTCGACGACACCCGCACCCGGCTGACCCGCGACGAGATCCTGCGCCGCCTGCACGCCTTGCGCATCGGCGCGGGGGTTCACTACCGGCCCGTGCACCAGCACGCCTGGTACCGGCGGACCTTCGGGGCGCGCACGGGCACCTTGCCCAACGCCGAGTGGATCGGCGCGCGCACATTCTCGTTGCCCTTGTCGGCGGGGATGACCGATACGGACGCCTCGGACGTGGTCCGGGCGCTGCGACAGATCTTCGATGACCCCACCTGATCTGACCAGAGACCTGCCCGGCCCACCGGTGCTCGATGTGTCCCTCGTCGTCCCGTGCTACAACGAGGGCCAGCATCTGCGCGCCAGCGTCCGGGCGGTGGTGGAGGTCCTCGAGCGCGGCCCCTGGAGCTGGGAGCTGGTGTTCGTCGACGACGGGAGCCAGGACGATACCCGCGCCATCGTGCGCGAGCTCTGCGCCGCCGATCCCCGCTGCCGATTCATCTTCCATGCGACGAACCGCGGACGCGGCGCCGCCTTCAAGACCGGGTTCGCCAGCAGCGAGGGCCGCATCACGGGCTTCATCGACATCGATCTCGAGGTGCACGCCCGCTTCATCCCCGACCTCGTGCACGCGCTCGAGCGCCACGGGGACGATGTCGTCACGGGTCGGCGGTACTACAGCCTCAAGCAGACCGGCGCGCTGCACCGGGCGGCGCTGTCGTGGGCCTACCGGCGGGTGTGCGACGTCCTCCTGTCGCTCGGGCTCGAGGACACCGAGACCGGGTGCAAGTTCTTCCGGCGCGCGACCGCCACCCACGCGGTGCTGTCGAGCCAGAACGACGGGTGGTTCTGGGACACCGAAGTCATGGCCCGGGCCCGGCTGGCCAACCTGCGGATCCGGGAGGTGCCCGTGCTGTTCCTGCGCCGGGGTGACAAGCGCAGCACCGTTCGGATCTGGCGAGACTCCTGGCGGTCGCTGCGCGCGCTCCACGATTTTCGAGGCGTGATCGGGCTTTCGCGGCGGGCCAAGTCCCCCATCTACTGGACCGGGCACGGGTACGATCTGGTCATGCGGGCCCTCTATCGGGCCGAGTACCGCCAGACCCACGCGGAGGTGGCCGCCCAGATCCCCGATGGCGCCAGCGTGGTCGACGTGTGCTGCGGCACCGCGCGCCTCTACCGGGATTTCTTGCGCGAGCGCGGCTGCACCTACCTCGGGCTCGACTACAACGGCGACTTCGTCATGCACGCCCGCCACCGGGGGGTCGACGTCCGGTGGTTCAACCTGCTCGGGGATCCCTCGCCGCACTCGCCGCCCTCGCCGATCTCGCCGATCCCGCCTGCGGATTACCTGGTGATGTGCTCGAGCCTCTACCACTTCGGAACGACCGCCGACGCGGTGCTGACCCGCCTGCGCCAAGCGGCCCGGCGCGCGGTCATCGTCTCGGAGCCCGTTCGGAACCTCTCGAGCTTGCCGCTCGTCGGCGGGCTCGCGGCGCGGTTCGCCGACCCCGGCATCGGCACGCACACCATGCGCTTCGATCGCGCGTCCTTTCGGGCCCTGGTCCTGCGTCATGGGGGCACCTTGCTCCACACCGCCGGCCAGCGGAATGCCCTGGCGGTGTTCGCGCCCTCCGCCACGCCAACGTCGTCACCATCGGGCGCGCGGTGACAGACGCCGCCAGCCTGTGGTATTGACCCGCGGGTGTCGGTATTCCCAGCGAGCTCGCGCCTGGTGGGTGGGAGTCTGGACGGGCGCGCGCGGTGACGAGCGCGCGGTCACGATGATGGGGCCCCGCATGCGCATCACCCGCCTCGAAGCCGGAATCTTTCTGGTCAGCTTCGCCGTGCTGCTCACTGAGCTGCTCCTGACCCGGATCTTCTCGGTCACCATGTTCTACCACCTGTCGTTCCTGGTGGTCTCGCTGGCCATGCTCGGCTTCGGCGCGAGCGGGCTCATCGTCAACCTCGCCCCCACCCGCTTCCCCGAGAGCAAGCTCCACATGCAGGCCGCCGCCGGGTCGGTGCTGTTCGGGATCACCAGCGTGGTGGCGATCGATGTCTCCTTCCAGATCCCGATCACCCTCGATGCCTCCCCGGCGAACTGGCTGCGCATCGGCATCACCTATCTGATGTGCGCCATCCCGTTCCTCTGCGGGGGCATGGTGGTCTCGCTCATCCTCAGCCATCGTCCGGCGCAGGCAGGGCGGCTCTACTTCGCGGATCTGCTCGGAGCGGCCCTCGGATGCGTGGTGTTCATCCCGGCGACCAACTGGCTCGGCGCCCCCTCCGCGGTCCTGATGGCGGCCACCATCGCGGTCCTCGGCGGGGTGGTGCTGCTTCCCCGGAGCGCGGTCCCGGCGCGCTGGGGGACGCTCGCCGTCGCCGGGGCGCTGGTGCTCGGGCTCGCCACCAACGGGCGCCTTCACTGGTACGATGTCCGGTACGTCAAGGGAGCGCAGCAGCCGCCCACCCTGGCGCTCAAGTGGAACTCGTTCTCGCGGGTGGATGTCACGGGCACCCCCGATTCCCTGTGGCGGCCGCACCCGCCGAGCTTTCCAGGCTTCAGCGCCCGCCTCGATCCCGGGTTCGGCATCCCCGAGGTCCGGCTGGCCTACGACGCGGATGCCTCCACCCAGATCACCTACTTCGACGGCAACCTCCAGCGCCTCGGCTACCTCGGCTTCGACGTGACCTCGACCCCGTACCACGTCCGACCCTATCGCGACGTGCTCATCATCGGACCCGGTGGGGGACGGGACATCCTCACCGCCCTGTCGTTCGGTGCCGAGCACATCACCGGCGTCGAGATCAACCCGATCACCATCGCCCTCATGCGCGGTCGCTTTCGCACCTTCAGCGGCGGGCTCTACGCCGGCTACCCGGGGGTCACCATCGTGAACGACGACGGCCGCTCCTTCCTGCGCCGGGGTGAGGCCCGGTACGATCTCATCGAGGCCTCGCTGGTGGACACCTGGGCCGCATCGGCCGCGGGCGCCTACGCCCTCACCGAGAACAGCCTGTACACGGTCGACGCGTTCGGGGACTACTTCAATCGCCTCACCCCCGATGGGGTGGTGTGCTTCAACCGCTGGTTCCCCTCCCCGCCCATGGAGTCCTTGCGGGTGGTCTCCCTCATCCGGGAGGCGCTGGCCCGGCGCGGGATCGTGAATCCGGCCGAGCACGTGATGGTCCTGCGGACCAACACCGAGGAGACCGACATGCCCTCGCTGGGCTCGATCCTGGTCAAGCTCACGGCCTTCACGCCGGGCGAGATCGCCACCGCGCGCCGGTTCGCGGACGAGATGGGCTTCCTCACGCCTTACCTGCCGGGCGAGGTCGGCAACGACTTCGGCGCGCTGCTCGGGCCGGCTTACCAGCAGTTCGTGGCCGCGCAGACCTTCGACCTGTCGGCCATCTCGGACAATCGGCCGTTCTTCTTCAGCCGGGTCCCGGTCCTGGCCTGGGCGCTTCACCGGCTGGGGCTCTCCTCTTCGCCGCTCGGGAGCGCCCCGCTCGATCTCGGCGGCCGGACGCTCGTGATGTCGGTGCTCCTGACCGGCCTGGCCACCGCGCTGTTGTTGCTCCTGCCCGCCTGGGCCGAGCGGCGGCGGCCCCCGGATCCGACGATCTCGGGGGTCCACCACGGGCTGTGGGCGATCTACTTCGCGGGGCTCGGGCTCGGCTACATCCTGATCGAGGTGGTCCTGATTCAGCGGTTCAGCCTGTTCCTCGGCTATCCGGTCTACTCGCTGTCGGTGGTGCTGTTCACCATGCTGCTCTCGAGCGCGCTCGGCAGCCTGGCCTCGGGACGGTTCACCTCCGAGCGGGCCTTGCCGCGGGCGCTCGAGTTGCTCATCGCCTGCCTGGCGGTCTACGCCCTCGGCCTGCCGGTGGTGCTGTCGACCTTCCGCGGGGCCGCCATCACGGCGCGCATCGCGCTCGCCATCGGCATCATCGCGCCGATGGGGTTCCTCATGGGGATGCCCTTCCCGTCGGGCATCCGGCGGGCGGGCGTCGGCTCGAGGCGCATGGTCTCCTGGGGCTGGGCCGCCAACGGCGGGGCGTCGGTGTTCGGCTCGACCCTGTCGGTGCTGATCTCCATGGCCCACGGTTTCACCGCCACGTTCCTGGCCGGGCTCCTGGCCTACGCCCTCGCGCTCGCGATGGTGCGGATCCTGTGGCGCACGGACCGCGCGAGCCCGATGTCGGTGAAGGAGCTGGTGGCGTGAACGGGTGCCCCCGCCGCCCGATGGGCGCCTCGACTGGCGCGACCCTGGCGCTGATCGGGCTCCTGGCCGGGGGCTGCGCCAGGACCCCGATCAGCTCGACCTGGGACGACGAGGATCTCCAGCCGCCCCCGGGCTTCGTGCCGCCTCCGGTTCGCCCGCTGGCGCCCATCCCGCTCCACGAGCGGCTGGGCTTCGTCCGCGGATTCTGGCCGCTCGAGTTCGGTCCAGCCGGAAAGACCTGGCACTGGATGGGCTCCCACGGAGAGATCCAGCTGCAGAACAACCATCGCCAGCAGCGCTTGCGGCTGCTCGGCTGGCTGCCGCTCGAATTTCTGACCACCCCCCCCACCGTCCGCATCACCCTCGGCGACCATGTCGTCGACACCTTCGTCGGCTCGGCGTACGTGCTCGACAGGGAGTATCTGGTCGAGCCAGGATGGCTTGGAGACGGGCCGACGGTCACGCTGGCCATCGACACGAGCGCGACCATCCGCGCCCCGGGCGACACCCGCGAGCTCGGGGTTTCGATCGAGTCCGTCACCTGGAGGGATGCGCCTCCTCCGCCCCCCGTTCCCTGATGGAACCGCGGGGCCCTGCACCCGGGCGGCTGCTGGCGGAGGCCGCGGTGGCGGCGATGGTCTCGGTGCTCCTCGCGATCTGGCTCCTCCAGCTGTGGCGGGCGGACCTGCGGGTGCCCTTCTACGCCCACGGAGATGGCGTGTTCTTCGGGATGATGGTGAAGGCGCTGATCGACCAGGGCTGGTATCTGACCAACCGGCACCTCGGGGCTCCATTTGCCCTCACGCTCCACGACTTCCCGCTGTCCGAGGCCTTTCACCTCGGCGTCATCAAGCTGATGTCGCTCTTCAGCCAGGACTGGGCGCTCGTCTTCAACCTCTACTTCTTGCTGGGCTTCCCCGCGATCACCCTCTCGGCCCTGGCGGTATTGCGTCACAGCGGGGTGGGCTATCCGCTGGCGCTCGCGGGCGGCTTGCTCTATGCGTTCTGCCCCAACCGCCTGTTCACCGGCGAGGCGCACTTCTTTCTCACGGTCTTCTACCAGGTTCCTCCGGCGGTGCTGGTCGCCCTGTGGGTGTCGGGCGAGGCACCGCCGCTGGCAACGCCCGTGGCAACGCCAGTGGGGCCTGCCCGCCCAACCGGCCGCGTGCGCGCGTGGGTGTCGATCGCCACGTGCCTGATGACCGCGGCGACCGGCATCTACTACGCGTTCTTCCTGGGAGCGCTCATCCTCGTCGGCGGAGCGCTGGCCTCGCTCGAGCGCCGGAGCTGGCGCAACGCGCTCTCCGGGCTGGCCCTCACCACCGTCATCCTGGCAGGCCTCTGCGCACAGGGCATCCCGACCTTCATCTTCCACGCGAGATACGGTCCGAACCCGCAGATTGCCGGGCGCTCCGTGGAGGAGTCCGAGATGTTTGGATTGCGGATCGCCCGGCTCCTCCTGCCGGTCGATGGACATCGAATCCCCGCCCTGCGCAGGCTCAAGGAGCGCTCCGACCTGGCCACGGCCCTGCCTCGGGGCGAGGGCGCGTCGATTGGCCTCGGGCTGGCGGGGAGCCTCGGCTTTCTCGGCCTGCTCGGGATCATGCTGATCCGCCCGAGACGACCGGCGAGCCGGAACCGCGGTGGTGCTGGTACAAGCGCAGACGCGGGCGTCGCAGACCGCGACCGCGACGGCGACCGCGACCCCGACGGTCGGCTGCGGACCCTGTCGGTGCTCAACCTGGTGGCGGTCCTGATGGCCTCGGTGGGCGGGTTCGGCTACCTCTTCGCCCTGATCGTCACCCCCAAGATCCGGAGCTATGCGCGCATCAACGTGATCATCTCCTTCATCTCCCTCTTCGCTCTGGTGCTCCTCCTCGAGAGGCTGTGCAGGGACCGCCCGCGCCGGGCCTGGGTGGTGGCCGTGGGCGTCGTCGGCGTCGGCCTCTTCGATCAGGTCACGCCCGCGGCTGTTCGCCCCTACGCGGCCGTCTCCGCCGAATACCGGCGCGAGGCCGACCTCGTTCACCGGATCGAGTCGGAGCTCCCGGCCGACGCGATGGTCTTCGAGCTGCCTTACCAGCGCTTCCCCGAGGGGGATCCGCCCGTCGCCCCGGGAATGGTCGACTACGATCCGCTCCGCCCCTACCTGCAATCCCGCTCGCTGCGCTGGAGCTACCCGGCCATCTACAACCGCCGGGCGGACGCCTGGATTCGCAGGATCGCGGGACGCCCCGTGGCCGAGATGCTGGAGGCCCTGTCGGCCACCGGCTTCGCGGGCATCTTCATCGATCGGTCCGGGTACCTCGACCACGCCCAGGCGCTCGAGGCCGCCCTCGCGGCCACCCTCGGCGCGCCCCCCGAGCTGGGCCCCGATCGGCGTTACGCCTTCTTCAGCCTGGTCGCGTTCAATGCGCGCGCCGGCGCCGAGCTCTCCCAGGCCGCGCGCGCGCTGCGGAGCCGACGGGCGCTCGAGACCGTCACCTGGCGCTGGATGAGCGGCTTTCACCGCCCCGAGCGCGGACCGCGCGGGGAATTCCACTGGTGCACGGATGACGCCGACGTCCTCCTCGAGAGCAACGCCGACGGCCCGCGAACCGTCGAGCTCGCGATGACCCTGACGGCCGGATCCCCTCCCGCCGAGCTCACCCTCGCGGGAGATCTGCTCTCGGGCACCTTCCGCATCTCCAAGGGGGGCACGAGCACGCGGTTTTCCCGTCGACTCGTCATCTCGCCCGGCAGCCACCTCTTGCACTTCCACGTCGAGGGCTCGCCGGCGGACGCGCCGAGTGATCCGCGCCGGTTGATGATGCGGGTCGACGAGGCCTCCGCCGAGCTGGTCCCCGACTCCCTTTGACGGGCGGTCGACAAGGCGCTATCCACGACGCTCACAGCCCATGCTCTTCGAACCATTCCAGCTGCGGGGTCTCACCCTCCGCAATCGCATCGTGGTCTCGCCCATGTGCCAGTACTCGAGCCACGACGGCTTCGCCGATGACTGGCACCTCGTGCACCTCGGCAGCCGGGCGGTCGGTGGCGCCGGGCTGGTCTTCACCGAGGCCACCGCCGTCGAGGCCAAGGGCCGCATCAGCCCCGAGGATCTCGGGCTGTGGAAGGACGCGCACGTCGCGCCCCTCGAGCGCGTGACCCGCTTCGTCCGCGGCCAGGGCGCCGCCGTCGGCGTGCAACTGGCCCACGCCGGGCGCAAGGCCTCCACCGCGCGCCCCTGGGCCGGCGGCAATCCCGTCGAGCCGGCGGCCGGTGGCTGGCGCCCCATCGTGGGGCCGAGCCCGCTGCCCTTCGACGCCGGGTACCAGACGCCCGAAGCGCTCGACGAGCTGGGGATCGCCGCGCTCATCGAGGCCTTTGGCACCGCCGCGCGCCGGGCGGTGGCCGCCGGGTTCGACGTGATCGAGATCCACGCCGCGCACGGCTACCTCTTGCACGAGTTCCTGTCGCCCGTCGCCAACCGCCGCGACGACATCTGGGGCGGCACCTTCGACAACCGCATCCGGCTGGTGCTCGAGGTGGTGCGCGCGGTTCGCCGCCACTGGCCCGACCAGCGCCCGCTGTTCGTGCGCCTGTCCACCACCGACTGGCTGGGAGACGACGGCTGGGACGTCGACGATTCGATCGCGCTCGCGCGCAGGCTCCGGCCGGAGGGCGTGGACGTGATCGACTGCTCGTCGGGCGGGATCGCCCCGCGCGTGCCGGTCGACGCCGGGCCGGGCTATCAGACGGCCAACGCCGCGCGCATCCGGGTGGAGGCCCCCATCCCCATCGCCGCCGTCGGGGCCATCACGAGCGCGGCGCAGGCGGAGCACGTGCTGCGCACCGGCCAGGCGGATCTGGTGGTCATGGCCCGAGCTCTCCTCGCCGATCCCTACTGGCCCCTCCACGCGGCCCGCGAGCTCGGTCACCCCATCGCCTGGCCACCCCAGTACGAGCGCGCGCGACCGAAGTCCTGACGCACGCGCTTTGGTGCTGAGCACCCGAAGAAAGCCGCAGTGCATCATCGACGTACTCACACTCCATTCGAGCTTCATCCGCCGCCCACCCGACTGGCACCGGAGGTGCACCGAGTAGACTCGCCTCTGCGGCGAAGCGTGGTCCTCATGGAATGTCGGAGGACCTGCCTCACGCACGACGAGGAGGGCCGTCGCTGCCACGAACTTCAAGACCGAGAACAACACCTTTCGCAAGCTGATCGGGAACGGCCTGACCTGCCGTATCCCGCGGTTTCAGCGCGACTACAGCTGGACCAACGAGGAGTGGGAGGATCTCTGGCTCGATCTCACGGCTACCCTCGAACCGGGCGGTGAGGCCGCCCACTACATGGGCTACCTCGTGCTGCAGTCAGCGGACGACAGGACCTTCGAGGTCATCGACGGCCAGCAGAGGCTGACCACCATCAGCATCATCGTCCTCGCCGTGCTCAAGAATCTGCAAAAACAAATCGACGCAGGGAACGAGCCCGACCCCAACCGGCAACGCCTCGAGCAAATCCGGCAGACTTATGTGGGTTATCTCGACCCGGTCACGCTGGTGGCACGTCCCAAGCTGAGCCTGAACCGCAACAACAACCGCTACTACCAGCGTTTCCTGGTCCCCCTCGGCCCGCTGCCCATGCGCGGATTCCGGGCCTCGGAGCATGCGCTGCGAAAGGCCTTCGAGTACTTCGACACGCGCGTGGCGGAACTGCTTCGGGACAGCCAGGGAGGCGAGGGAAGGCGCCTGGCCCAGTTCGTGGAGGACATGAGCGACAGGCTGTTCTTCACTGTGATCACCGTGACCGACGAGCTCAACGCCTACCGGGGTGTTCGAGACCCTGAACGCCCGCGGAGTCCGCTTGTCAGCGACCGATCTCTTGAAGAACCACCTCTTCTCGGTGCTCGACCGAGGCCAGCAGGACGACGACGAGATCGCCGACCTCGAAGATCGCTGGGAAGGGATGGTTGGACGCCTCGGTGCCGAGAGCTTCCCAGACTTCCTGCGGATGCACTGGAACAGCCGTCGTGCGTTTGCGCGCCAGGCGGATCTCTTCAAGAGGATTCGAGTCGAGGTCCCGGGCCGCCAGCAGGTTTTGAAGCTCGTCCGCGAGATGGAGGAGGACCTCGATCCCTATCTGGCTCTCTCCTCCCCGGAGGTATCGGAGTGGCCGATCGAGCTCAAGAGCCTGGCATCGACCCTCAGGACCTTCAACGTGCGACAGCCATTTCCATTGTTGCTGGCGGCCTGGCGAGCCTTTGACCAGTCGAGCTTCGCCGGCCTCATGCGGGCTTGCATGGTCATCTCGATGCGATTCAACGTGATCTGTAGCTACGGTCCCGCGGAACAAGAGCGGGTCTACAACCACGTGGCCGAGGGCATCGCGCGGGGGGACATCACCTCGCTCGGGGCCGCGCTCACCGCCATGAGCACGATCTATCCCAGCGATGCTGCCTTTCGCGCCGCCTTCTCCGACAAGACCATCCGGACCACCCAGTCGCGCAACAATCGTGTCGTTCGCTACATCCTGTGCGCCCTGGAGAAGCAGCTGTCCGGACAGGAGTACGGCCCGGTGAGCGAAAGTCTGAGCGTCGAACACGTCTTGCCCCAGAGCCCGGCCGAGGGGTGGGAGGCTTTCACGGACGAGGAGGTCGAGGCGATGGTCTACCGCCTCGGGAACATGACCTTGCTCCAGAGCCGCGCGAACCGCGACGTCGGGAACGCGACTTACGCCGAGAAGCGGGAGCTTCTCGAGAAGAGTGGCTTCGCGATCTCGCGCAAGCTGGCGAGCGAGAACCTGGTCTGGAGCCCGGAAGGGATCGCGTCGCACCAGGCCTGGATGGCAAGCCAGGCCACGGCGATCTGGCGCATCGCACAGCTGAGCTGATCGCGGCGGGGCTCACCCCCGGGGAGGCTTGGCACGCTCGGCGCGGGTAGCGGCCACCCGCTCGAGGACGTTGGAGGCGAGGGCGGTCCAGCCGGTCTGGTGGCTGGCGCCGAGGCCGCGGCCGGTCTCGGCGTGGAAGTGCTCGTGGAAGAGCAGCAGATCCCGGAAGTGGGGATCGTCGCGGTAGAGGCGGCTCCCGCCCATGCAGGGGCGATTCCCGGCGCCGTCGCGCAGGAAGAGGCCCGCGATCCGGCGCTCGAGCTCCTCCGACACCTCGAGCAAGGTCATCTGCACCCCGGAGCCGGTCGGGCACTCCACCCGGAGGGTGTCCCCGTAGAAGTGGTGGTGGCGCTTGAGGGCCTCGATGAGCAGGTAGTTGAGCGGCATCCACACCGGCCCCCGCCAGTTGGAGTTGCCGCCGAAGAGGGGCGTGTCGGATTCGCCCGGAGCGTAGCGGATCTCGAGGCGCTGTCCGCCGAGCTCGAGCACGTAGGGGTGGGCGCCGTAGACCGCCGACAGCGAGCGGACCCCGTGGGGCGACAGCAGCTCCTTCTCGTCGAGCACGGTGCGCAGCAACCGCTCGAGGCGCGCGCGGCCGGGGATCGAGAGCAGGCGGCGCGCGATGCCATCCCCCCGGGTGACGCCGATGTTCCTGGCGAGCTCGGGCTTGTTGGCGAGGAACCACTGCAACCTCCGGTCGAAGTGGGGCAGGCGCCGCAGCTGCGCGTCGTCGAGCGATTCGGCCGCGAAGATCGGGATCATGCCCACCGCCGACCGGATGCGGAGCGGCACCACCCGCCCGTCCACCAGCCCGTGGTCGTAGTAGAAGCCGTCGGTCTCGTCCCACAGCCCGGCGTCCCCGAGCTCGTTGGTGGCTTGGACGATCGCCACGAAGTGCTCGAAGAACTTGGAGGCGATGTTGGCGTAGGTCGGCCGCTCGCGCGCGAGCTCGAGCGCCATGGCCAGCATGGTGGTGCAGTAGAAGCCCATCCAGGCGGTGGCGTCCGCCTGCTCGAGGCGGCCGCCACCCGGCATGGGCTTCGAGCGGTCGAAGACCCCGATGTTGTCGAGCCCGAGGAAGCCGCCCGTGAACAGGTTGTCTCCGTCGGCGTCCTCGCGGTTGACCCACCAGGTGAAGTTCACCAGGCACTTCTGGAAGGCCGACTCGAGGAAACCCAGATCACGCCCGAACCCGCTCTGTGCCGAGAGCTGATACACCCGCCAGGCTGCCCAGGCCTGCACCGGGGGGTTCATGTCGTCGAAGTCGAACTCGTAGGCCGGGAACTGCCCGCTCGGGTGCATGTACCACTCGCGCGCCAGCAGGATCACCTGTTGCTTGGCGAAGTCCGGATCGATGCGCGCCAGCGCCACGCAATGAAACGCCGTGTCCCAGGCCGCGAACCAGGGGTACTCCCACTTGTCGGGCATGGAGATCACGTCGCGCGCGTAGACCTGCTTCCAGTTGCGGTTACGGACGGCCGCCCGCCCGTCCGGGGGTCTCGGCTGGGCCGGATCCCCCTCGAGCCAGTGCTCGACGATGTAGTGATAGAACTGTCGCGACCACAGCAGCCCTGCGTCCGCCTGGCGGACGACCGCACGCGCGTCGTCGTCGAGCGACGGAGGTCGGCGGGTGGCGTTGAACCGCTCGGCCTCGGCGCGCCGGAGCTCGAAGGTGGCGTCGAACCCGGCGCCAAAGGGAACCTCCGGCAGCTCGCCCTCGGCCGAGAGCCGGCAGCGAATGACCCGCTCCGCCCCGGCCGCGAGGTCGAGGTCGTACCAGGCGGCGGCCTTGGTCCCCACCTGCTCGGGGTTCACCGCCCCGGCCTCGCCATCGACCACGTGGCGGTGAAACCCGTCCTTGACGTAGGGACCGGGATTGGGCCAGCCGAACAGGCGCTCGGCGTTGGTCTCGTTGTCGGTGAACAGCAGGCGCGGAGGGCCCGGGGCCGGGCCTTGTCCCGGGGTGCCGTCGGCTCCGTGGCCGCCGGCAGCCTGCAGATCCTCGAACGCGAGCAGCGTCGTCCCCAGGGTCGCGTGCTGCGAGCGCAGTCGAGCCTGGCCCGCGGGCTCCCCGGCGCCGGCGCGCTCGATCCGGCCCTTCGGCCAGTAGCCCTCCCCTGTCCGACCCCAGCTCCAGGTGTTGCGGTGCCACAGCGTCGGCAGCACGTGGAGCCGCGCTGCCTCCGGACCGCGGTTCGCGCAGGTGATGCGGATCAAGATGTCGTCCGGCGCGGCCTTGGCGTACTCCACGGTCACGTCGAAGTACCGGCCGTCGTCGAACGCGCCGGTGTCCTCGAGCTCGAATTCGCGTTCAGAGCGCCCGCGCTTGCGGTTCTCCGCGACCAGCGCGTCGTACGGGAATCGCCGCTGCGGGTACTTGTAGAGCGCCTTCAGGTAGGACGCGGTCGGCGTGGCGTCGAGGTAGTAGTACAGCTCCTTGACGTCCTCGCCGTGGTTCCCCTCGGTCCCGGTCAGGCCAAAGGGGCGCTCCTTCAGGATCGGGTCGCGTCCGTTCCACAGCGCCGTGGCGAAGCACACCCGACACTCTCGATCGGTGATGCCGAGCAGCCCGTCCTCGCCCCAGCGGTAGGCGCGGCTGCGGGCATGGTCATGGGGGAAGTACCCCCAGCAGTTGCCATCCGCCGAGTAGTCCTCGCGCACGGTGCCCCATTGCCGCTCGGCCAGGTAGGGCCCCCACCGCTTCCAGTTCTTCTCGCGGTCGGCGTCCTCCGCCAGACGGCGGCGCTCGGGGTCCGGCGTTCCTGGTCTTGGAGAGCTCATCGGTCGACGTGCGAGGCGCGCCGCCCGTCCTCCGGGGCGTCCCGGAGCGAGAGCACCGCCCACGGCCGAGAGTGTGGACCACCGTCGGTCCACTGTCGAATCGGCCGCTGCTACGGCGCCGGGATCAGCATGCCTTCGGGCTCGATGTAAAGCTTCGTGGTGTCGAGCCCGTCGAGGACGATGGCCTCCTCGAGCGAGTGCACGCCGGTCGGCTGCTTCTGCTGCCACACCAGCGCGCCCGACGGATCGTACTCGAGCAGCTGGATGCTGTTGTCCATGGTCCGATCCGCCTGGGAGTTCACCACGAAGAAGTTGCCGTTCGGCATCAGGTGGAAATCGGCGTAGAACTCCGGCGCGATGGCCGCGGCGTTGGGCTGGTTCTTTCCCCCCATGGTCTGGAGCAGCTTCCAGGTGCTGTCGTAGACCAGCAGGGTCGCGCCGTATCCGCTCGTGACCGCGAAGTTTCCGTTCGCGAGGCGCATGGCCTTCCAGGTGTGACGCCCGCCCGGGATGGTCGCCTGCGAGAGGACCTTGCCGGTGGCGTCGCCCTCGAAGGCCACGGTATCGGCCGCGACCATGAAGGTCCCGGCGGCGGTGGGCCGCGCCATGCGCACGTAGTTGAACCCGGCGTAGGTGATCATGCTCTTCACCTGACCCGTGGCATCCACCATCTTGAGCACGATCCCCCCGGCCCCGGCAGTGGCGCAGATGGTGTTGCCGTCCGCCATGCGGTGCACGGTCTGCGTGCCGGCGATGCCGTGCACCCCGCCCGACTTGGCCCCAGTGCTGAGCAGGTACTCGTCCCAGCCGTCGCTCTTGCCGAGCATGACCTTGCCGCCGCCGATGAGCTGCATGTCACGCCCGGAGCCCGACATGTTGGTCCAGTTGGCGCTGGGATTGGCGTTGTTCACGTAGAGCAAGCGCCCGCCGGCGTCGTCGTAGAGGATGAGCTCGTTGTGCGTCACCGGTCCGCCCTTGCCACCCGCCCCGACCGGCGCGCCTCCGGTACCACCTCCTGGCTTGCCGCCGACGCCAGTGCCTCCGCTCGCGGTGACGGCCTGCCCACCGGCTCCGGCATCGCTTCCACCCGTGCCTGTCGCCGCCGCGCCACCCGATCCGGGCGAGCCGCCCGAGGCCGATCCGGGCGAGCCGGGCGATCCACCCGAGGCTTGTGGCGCCCCACCCGTCCCCGCGGGCTGACCGCCACCCGTCCCGGTGGCTCCTCCGCTGGCGGACTTGCCGCCGGTCCCAGGAGCGGGCGAGCCTCCACTGCCCACGGCAGCGCTGCCGCCGGTATCGAAGCCACCCGACGGCGACGAGCTCGATCCGCATCCCGCGGTGGCGGCGGCGGCGCTGGCCAGCGCGAGGGAGAGGGCGATCAGCAACGGCGAACGGGTGGGCTTGGCGAGCATGGTTCTCCTTGGGGCGGGGCAGCGACGGGACCCGAGGCTCCGATCCGTGACGCGTGCCACGGTCTGGGCCGGGTTCTGGGACAGGGGTCCCCGGGACCCACACCGGGTCCTTTCACCGGCTGCGCGCGAATACTGCATTGCGCCATGCAGAACCAGCCTGCGATGATGGCGTCATGATCTTGATCGGCCAGTTCGATTCTCCTTTCGTGCGGCGCGTGGGGATTGCCCTGCACCTCTATGGCCTCGGGTACGAGCATCGCCCCTGGTCGGTTTGGGCCGACGCCGACGCCATCGCGCCGTTCAACCCGCTGCGGCGGGTGCCGGTCCTGGTCCTCGACGACGGCGAAGCCCTGATCGAGAGCGGCGCCATCCTGGACGCCCTCGACGATCTCGTGGGCCCCTCCCGCGCCCTCACCCCGACGACGGTGGACGCGCGCCGCTCGACCCGCCAGGTGGCGGCGCTCGCCACCGGGATGGCGGACAAGGCGGTGGTCCTGCTCTACGAGCACGTCCTGCGACCCGAGGCCAGCCGCAGCGCCGCCTGGGTCACACGTTGCCAATCGCAGATTGTTGCCACGCTGGGGACGCTCGAGCGCGCCTACCTCGGCCGCCCGGCTGCCGGACCCTACTGGGGAGGCGAGGCGCTCGGGCACGCCGACATCGCCGTGGCCTGCGCGGTGCGCTTCCTGCGCGAGGCCCACCCGGACCTCGCCGCCACCCTGGCCGGACCCACCCCGCTCATCGACCGCCTGTGCGCCACCTGCGAGGCCCTCCCCGCCTTCGAGACCATCCGCCAGCCGCTGAAGGTCGCCGTGTGATCACGGGCAGGCCGGGACGTCCTGGGGCGAGACACAGGTCCCGGCCTCGCAGGGCAGACCCACGATGCAGTCTGCGCTGGTGGTGCAGGCGCCCCCACCGCGAACCCGCGCCACGCAGGTGGAGGTCTCGGGCGCACAGCGGGCGTAGTTCACGCAGGATCGATCGGTGAGACACGGGGCGCCGATGGGCCGCTTGGCCGCGCACAGGCTGGTGTTCAGATCGCAGGTGTCGGTGATCGAGCCACAAAATGCCGTCGGGCAGGCTTCCCCTTCCCTCGGAGCGGCGGCACAGACGCCGGTCCCGGCCAAAGGATCGATGTTGCAGAACTGGCCAGCCACGCAGACATCGGAGCTGTCGCAGACCTGACCGGAGGGGACCCGCGGCGCGCAACTCGCGTGCGTGCCGGTGGCATCGGACTTGCAAAATGCGCCGCGCGCGCAGATCTGCCCGTCGCGTGAGCAATCGCCACCGACGACCACCGGGAGCTGACAGGTGCCAGCACAGCAGGCGTCGGGCCCACACGCGGCGCGGTTGCAGCTGTCGGAGAGGCACTGGTTGTTGGCCAGACACGCGCTGCCTTCGGGCAGGGTCCCGGTGAAGACCAGCGCGCAGGCGGGCGATGGGGTTTCCAGATCCGAGACGGCGCAGCCGCGCTGCGCGTACCAGTCCACGCAGGCGGCCGCCGCCTGCCCGTCGTAGAGCACCTTGCCCGAGCCCACGTCCGCGAAGACCTGCAGCCGCGCATAGATGGTCCCCTGGCAGGTCTCGACGTCCGGAAAGATCCCGCAGCGAACCGCGTACGCGCAGATCGCTCCCTCGCTGCGGCTGCTCAGCTCCTCGAGAGGGATCTGAGCGTTGCCGCCCTCACCGCCCGTCGCGCCTCGCCCGGCGGTTCCTCCTGGTCCACTCGATCCTCCTCCACCTTGGCCCGGGCCCCGCCCGCCGCCCGAGCCGTCCCCGTGCCCGTCAGGCTGTGTCCCGGCGGCCGCGTCCGCGGTGGACGGGCACGCCCCGGCACCATCGCCGCATCCGCCCCCCGCCACCAGCGTGGCCAGGATCGAGCCGGCCAGCCAGCGACGCGACGCGAGCGAAGCTGCGACGGACGACGCGCCCAAGCTGGACTCAGCCGCCCGCCGAAGAGATGCCATGGACGCCGAGTGTACCTCGGCGGCCCGCGGCCCGGCGCGGCTTCCGCGCGCCGACCTCGCCGCCGGTCAGCGCGGGGCTCAAGGCGGTGGGAAGAAGTTCCGATCCACCCACGGTGGGGTCTGCGGAGTCTTGCGCGGATGCCCGGTCTCGAGACCGGGCGCCCGACCGCTCAGCGAAGAGGAGCCAATGGTCATGGTGAAGACGAAGGTACTGGTGGTGGACGACTCCGCGACGGTGCGGCAGCAGGTGAGCGCCGCCCTCGGCCAGGCGGGGTTCGAGGTGATCGAGGCCATCGACGGGGTCGACGGGGTCAACAAGATCGCGCGGATTCCGGGGATCGGCGCGGTGGTGTGCGACGTCAACATGCCCAACCTGAACGGCATCGAGATGGTCGAACAGGTCAAGGCCAACGGCGCGAACCCGACGCTGCCCATCCTGATGCTCACCACCGAGGGTGTGCCCGCGCTGATGCAGCGAGCGAAGCAGGCCGGCGCCAAGGCCTGGATCACCAAGCCCTTCAAGGCCGACGTCCTGGTCTCCGCCATCCGCGCGTTGACCAAGGCTCACTGAGCCCCCGCGAGCCCTCCGACGATGGTGGGCAGGACGTCCGAGGCACCTTCCACCACGAACTGCACCGCGGTGGCGGCGAGGATCAGGCCCATCACCCGCTGAAGCACGTTCATCCCGGTTCGCCCGAGCCCCCGTTCGACCCGGACGGCGCTGCGCAAGAACCCGTAGGCCGTGAGCGCCGTCAGCCCGATGGCGGCGAAGACCACCACGTACTGCCAGGGACGCTCGGCGCGCGAGACCAGCACCATGACGGTCGAGGTCGCGCCGGGCCCCGCCAGCATGGGGATGGCCATCGGAAAGATCGAGATGTCCGGGCGATCGACGCCGTCGGCCTCCTCCTCCGGTGAGGTCCGCTGACGCGAGCGCTGTGCCCGCAGCATGTCGATGGCCAGGAGGAAGAGCAGGATGCCCCCCGCGATGCGAAAGGCCCCGAGCGAGATCCCGAGGACGCGGAAGACAATCCCCCCGAGCGCACCGAACGACGCGAGGACGATCCCGGCGGCCAGCGCCGCCCGGGAGGCGGTTCGCCGCCGGTGCTCGACCGAGTCGGCCTCGGTCATGCTGAGGAAGAGCGGCACGGCCGCGGGGGCATCCACCACGAGGAGCAGGGTGGTCAGCGTAGAGAAGGCAAAGGAGAGCACACGCACGGGCACCCTGGCATCATATACGGGAGCGATCCGCTCGGGCTCGGCCCGGCCGGGCGGCCATCGAACCCCCGCCCGGGGCTCAGGCCAGCCGGGTCATGAGGTGCTCGCAGAGACGACGCCGGGCCCGCAGCAACCGCGTGCCGACGGTCCCGATCGGGATCTCGAGCTCGTGAGCGATCTGCGCATAGGACTTTCCTTCGAGCTCGTGCAGCAGGATGGCCCGACGCGGTTCGACCGGCAAGGCGTCGAGCGCGTGGGCGACATCCGCCTCGGTGAGCTGATCCCAGATGTCGTCGGCGCTCCGCGTGTCCGGGAGATCGTCGACGTCGTGCTCGGGGCTGACGGCCTGGCGACGGGCCCGCCGCAGATGATCGCAGTGGAGGTTGCGCATGATGCAGAACAACCAAGAGCGCAGGTTGGTGCCTGGCTGGAAGCGGGCGCGGGTCTCGAGGGCGCGCCGGTAGGTCTCCTGGACCAGGTCCTGCGCGAGTGAGGGTTGCCGGGTGAGGCGGCGGGCATAGCGCCGAAGATCGCCGAGGTGCCTCACCAGCACATCGGGCGTCGTTGCGGGATCGTCAGGCGGCTTCGCAGGTGAAATAGGCATGGTGTGAATTTCTGCAATGGGTGTGCCCCGTGGGAGTGGACGAAGATGTGCCGCTGCCCGCGACGGTGATCGCGAGAGATCCGCAGGATTCGCGGCGGATCCTGGGAGATGAGGTCGCGCGTGTCCGGGCGACGCGATCGAACATGCTCGAATTGAGCTGCGCAGAACGTGAACGCGTCCTCGACGGATCGCCGTGCCGGTAACAGTCGGTTGACAACCCGGTCACATCCCCTCCGGGCTCACGTGGCCCGGAGGGAGACGGGCGATCAGCGATCGCGCGAATATGCAATCTGTCCATAACAAACTTACAAGTCCTGGTCCTAGGTGCGACCGCGCGGTCGTCGGCCGCAGGGCCGCCGGTGCCGGCGGGCGAGATGAAGGCCTTCGCGGCGCGCCGCCGTCGCCGGCACGCGCGCGGCGCACGAGCCCCTCGCGGCGGGGCGGCGCCAGCGGTTCCGTACCCATACCCGCCTTCCGGCGTGAGCCCGTCCGCGCCGGGACTCGCCAGCGTGGCGCGCCCGGGCTCGACCGGAGCGCGAGGCGGCTCGCCGGCGTCGAGCACCGCCACCCGGGGCGGCGGGACGGGCTTCCGGCTCCGCAGCCGCGCGATCGCGTCCGTCACATCGCGGTCGGACCGGCGCCAGCGGGGAGCCCCGCGGTCGGTCCTCGACGAGGAGAATCCCCCGCAGCCGGGCCAGCCGAGGCCAACGTGGACCTGGGCGCAGGCGACCGCTCGCCGCCGGTTGGCCGGGGCCAGCCGACCGAAGCGGCCACGCGCGGCCGCCCGGTGCCGCACGATCTCCGCTCGGGCCCATCGGGCCCATCGGGCCCGTCGGGCCGGTCGCGCCGCGTACGCAGCCAGCGCGCCCAGGACCGCCGGCCGTTCGCCCCACGCCTCCGCGTCGGGGGCGTGCGCGCGCCCCCGCCGCGAGGGCGGAATGAACCAGCCGCCGCGCGCCACCGTACAGTCGCGTCGCCAGGAGCCCTGCGACCCGCACGGCCCGCCGGTACAGCCAGCGACGGCGACCACCGGCGTCGAGGCCAGTCGAGCCCACGGCGCAGGTGAAGGCCGGGGGGACCGGCGCCGTCGCCTCATGACGCCAGGGCGCGCGTGGCCAGCGTGATCGTCGCGGCAGCATCGTTCCCCTGCAAGAGATCCACGATGCGCTCCGAGGCCCGGCCGTCACCGTAAGGGTTGATCCCGGTCGCCATCCGGCGATAGGCCGCATCGTCCTCCAGCAGCCGCCGCGTCTCGTCGTAGATTCGCCGCTCCGAGGTCCCCGCCAGACGGGCCACCCCGGCCGCGATGCCCTCGGGCCGCTCGGTGACGTCGCGCAGGACGACGAGGGGCTTGCCGAGGGTCGGCGCCTCCTCCTGCACGCTCCCCGAATCGGTGAGCACCAGGTGCGCGCGCTCCATGGCCGCCACGAACTCGAGATACGACAGTGGAGGGACGAGGTGGATGCGATCCCGCCCGCCCAGCAGCTCGTGCGCCGGCCCGTCCACGCTGGGATCGAGGTGGGGTGGATAGACCACGCAGACGTCCGGGAGATCCTCCACCAGCCGGCGAAGCGCCCGGAAGATCGAGAGCAGCCCCGGGCCGAAGCTCTCCTGACGATGGGCGGTGACCAGCAACATCCGCCTTCCAGTCAGCGCCGCGTCGGCGACCCCCGGCAGAGAGATCCGGCGCCCACGCACCAGCTTGCGCGCCGCCTGCAGCGCATCGACCACGGTGTTCCCCGTGACATGGACCTGCTGCGGACGAAAGCCTTCCGCCAGCAGCTGATCACGCGCCGACTGGGTCGGCGCGAACAGTCGTTCCGACAGCTGATCGACGAGCCGGCGGTTGATCTCCTCGGGAAACGGCGCGTAGCGACGCCCCGAGCGCAGGCCAGCCTCCACGTGCGCCACCGGGATCTGGGCATAGAACGCGGCCAGCGCGGCCGCGAAGGCGGTGGTGGTGTCGCCCTGGACCACCACCCAATCGAAGGGCCGCGGCTGCTCGCGAAAGAGCTCGCGCAACCCGAGCAGGGTCCGGCTGGCGGTGTCGTGCAGCGTCTGCCCGGGGACCAGGCTCTGCAGGGCGTGGTCGGGCCGGAGCCCGAAGGCATCGAGGGCGGGCGCCAGCATCTGGCCGTTCTGTCCGGTCGAGATCACCACCGCCTCCAGGTTCGACCGGGCGCGGATGGCCTGGATCACCGGTGCCAGCTTGATGGCCTCGGGCCGCGAGCCGAGCACGACTCCGATGCGCGTCGCCGGCCTCACTGGGGCGGCTCCCGGTCGCTGCCACTCTCGCGCAAGGACACCTCGCCTGCCTCGTCGACTCGCCGCCGCGGGTCGCCGACGTACTCGATCTGCACGTGGACGTCGGCGTCCTCTCCGGCATCGGCATCGGCATCGGCATCCGCGTCGGCGTCGGCGTGCGCGTCGAGATGCAGGTCCTCCGCGCCCGGGCCCGGATCCGCCAGGGCGGACAGGCCCCCGGCAACCAGGGACTCCGTGAGCCCCGCCGCGCGCAGGATCGCGGCCCCCAGGACCGAGACGTGGCAGGGGCGCACCGCCACGTCCTCGATGCCGAGCCGCTCGCGCAGATCGTCGGGCAGCGCCACCAGCGCGCGGTCGCGCGTGCAGATCACCGCCCGCCCAAGGGGCCGGAAGGCGGTGGCGGCCGCCAGCACCGCGAGGGCCCCGAGACCGTCGTCATCGATGTCCACCAGCGCGACCCCGGCGCCGCTCTCGCGCCACGACTCCAGCGCCTCCGTCACCTCGGCGACGTGAGTGACCTTCCAGCCGAGCCGCGCGAGCCACAGGGAGATGGCCGTGGCGTAGACCTCGTCCTTCAGCACCAGCAGCACGTGCGGCCGCCGCGGCAAGGTGCGCCTCAGTTGTTCAGAAAGGGATGGGCAGGCAGCTTTCGGGTCGTGCATGGCAGCTCCTCGAGGACTGGGTGATGTTGTCCGTCGGGCAACTCGACGCGCCAGGCGACGGCCCAGCGGGGGTAGAGGTTGCCCACCGTGCGGAACAGACGCGGGCTCGGGCTGGCGGTGGCCAGGATCAGCGAGCGATCGGCCAGCCCATGAATGAAGATCGGGTCACGGCCCTGAAGCGCGGTGGGGAGCACCGCCCAGTGCACGGGTCCCGCGCCCGACGACGACGTGATGGGCAGGCCGAGCCGTCCCGCCCGGCTGCAGGCCGCGACGCGCGGATCGCCCTCGTTGCTGGACTCGAGCGCGCGCAGCAGCTCGAGGGTGAGGGTGCCCGGGGCCGGCTCGGCCACCGTGGAGGATGGGCACAGCGCCATGGCCACGTCGATGTCGAGCAGGGGCGCCGGCACGACCTCGATCGCGTGCTCGAGCTCGCGCAGGCCCTGATCCCGGTGGTGGGGCTCGACCCGCGGGTGGGGTTGGGGCTGGCGCTGGCGATGCCGGTGGTGGCGGTGACGGTGGTCGTGGGCGCCGCCTGGAACGCGGACCCGCGAGCCAGACGGCTCCCGATCAGCGCGGGGATCGGCGGCGGCCCCCGCCCGCAGCCGCATCGCCACGGTGGCGAGCACCTCGGTGTGCACGGGAAACGCGGCCGCCAGCGGACGCACCGACTCGGCCCGTCGCAGCTCGCCGGGGCTGGCCCGCTCGACCGGCAGGAGCGGCAGGATGGCGTAAAAGGCGCAATAGCCGTGACCGATCTGCACCACCGCGGACCAGTCGACCTCCTCGGGCCTCACGCGCTGGCGGGCAACCGGAGTGGTCGAGCCATCGAGCTCACCGGCGGCCAGCAACCGCCGGTAGGCTTGCTGCCGGCTCCGGCGCACGGCGGCCGGCGGCGCCAGCACCACCTCCACCTCCGAACCGAAGCGCTCCTCGAGCGCGCGCACGGCCTCGCCCTCGAGGGGCAGCTCGGCCGCGACGCGAATGTTGCCCTCGACCCCCGAGGCGATGGGCACCACCCCCAGCCGCTCCGCCTCCTCCTCGCCGATCGCGGTGAGCAGGTGCTCGGGCGCCCGCCCCGCCCAGGGATCACCCTCCGCCATCTCGTGCAGCTCGGCGAGCGCGCGGGTGACGGTCTGCTCGGACACCAGCCCCAGCAGGGACAGCACCTCCCCGAGCGGCCGGCCCACCGCTTGCTGCAGCGACAGGCCGAGCTCGAGGCTCTGCCGATCGAGACCGTACTCCTCGGTCAGGACCTCGCCGAGGCGCCGCTGCCGCGCCCGCAGCACCGTCGGGCTCGGAAAGGCGTGGGTGATCTCCGCCGGGCGCAGTGGTTTGCCGGTCAGCCGGTGCTGGACGAAGAGGAAGAGCGCGCGGGCGGCGGCCCCGAGCCCGATCAGGCCGCCGAGGACCAGGCGAGGCCCGCTCAGCAGAGCGTGTCCCGTCCCGTACAGGCGGCCCACCAGCCAGGCGCGCACGGCCATGCGCCACGCGAGCGCCACCAGGTTGGCCACCAGCAGCACGAGCAGCACCGATCCGCGCCACCCCGCGGTGGTCAGGTTCCCCGGCTGCGGTCCCACCCCGAGGGCGGCGGCGCCCGCTCGCACCCCCTCGATCCCGATCAGCACGCCGGCGAGGACGACGAGGGCGCTGGTGAACAGGATCTTGCGATCGCGCCACAGGCAGTAGGCCACGCCGAGCGGACCGGGCCAGCCCACGCGGCGCCAGGTCTGCAGCGCGCGCCCCAGGATCGCGCCCGAGCGCTGGCGCATCGAGGCCCCGAGCGCCTCCGGGAGATATTCGCGGGTGGCGATGATCTCCTCGCGCCTGCGGGCGTCGGCCCGCGGCTGGTCGAGGCCGTCGGGCTGGTCCGACGCCGTCGCGGTCGAGCGCCGCGAGGGCTCGACCGCGTGACACGCGAAGTGGACCCGCCTGCCCGCCAGTCGAAAGTCGAGGCCGAGCTCGTAGCCCGCGCTCAGGCTCTCGGGGTCGAAGGGCCGCGCCCCGTGGGCGACGGCCATCTGCGCGAAGGCCTCGCGGTCGAAGGCGCTCCCGCCCCCCGCCGACGGAATGAACCCTCCGATCGCCTCGCGCACCGGCATCTCCTTCAGGTGACGCTCGGCCAGCTCGTCGATGTGGGTCGCGGCGACCGCCTGCCGGAGCCCGAGTGGCAGCGAGAGGATCGGCGTCTGCACCAGCTCGTAGCGGGGGATCAGCAGGCTGTACAGGCGGAGCGCCAGCGGATGAATGACGTCCTCCGCGTCGTGCAAGAGCAGGATGTCGAAGCGCCTCCCGCGCCGCTGCTCCTCCAGGGCCACGCCCCGGTAGATCCAGTTGAGGCAGTCCGCCTTCGAGGTGGGACCGGCGTGCGGCACCAGGACCTTGCGCACGCCGGCGAATCGGCGACAGGCATCGTCGACCTCGGCCTGGGTCTCCGGATCGTTGGCGTAGATACCGCAGAAGACGGTGTAGCGGGCGCGGTCGTAGTCGATGTTCGTGAGGTTGTGTTCCAGCATCCGACGGATGACCTCGGCTTCGCGCCAGGCCGGGACCAGGATCGCCACGTCCTTCTGTGGAACCCGGTCGAGGGACTTCCAGGCGATCACCCGGCGGGCTCGGCGGTGCAGCCCTCGCAACAGGTAGTTCGCGTCGACGAACACCTCGTCGAGCTGGCCGAGGAAGATTCCGGCCGCGATCGGCAGGGCCAGAGCGCGGGTGGCGGAGTCGAGGCCGGCGAGGAGGAGGGAGGCGATGGCGCGGGCACCACCGAGGAAGCCGATGGTGCGTAACCAGATCTCGTGCCAGGGCATGGTCAGGCGGCCACGTCGGTGGAAGCCACCCGTCGGAGGTCGAGGCGACCCATCCGGTTCGAGGTTGCCCGGGGCTCGGGCTGCGTGGCGAGCGCGAACGTGCGGGGACCTCGACCCACCGGCGGGCGGTGGCGCGCGGACCTCATGGAACGATCCTCGCCGGGTCCAGAGCTCCGGCGACGGCCTCGGCCCCGTCGCCCGCGAAGGCGGTGGTGATCTCGCCGACGTCGGCGAGTCGACCGAGGCCAGGGGACCAAACGATCCCGTGGCGACCGTGCGGGTGCTGCGCCTGCCCCGAAGCGCTCGGCGATGGTCCTGATCCTGGCATCCGCACTGGCTCCTGCTCCTGCTCCGGCGCCGGCATCGTCACCGGCATGGGCGCTCGGGTCGGGGAAGCCGGTGGGGTCGGAAGATCGAGCGCGGCGACCAACCGGGGCGACCGCGGCACGCCGGTGGTCGAGCCCCTGGTCCCGGCCGGCGCGGATGGCTGAATGGAGCGCGCCTCGATGGAGGTCGTCGCGACCCTCGATCCGTCCCGAGCGCCGAGCGTCGCCCGGGCAGACGAGGCGAGGGAATGTCGCCCCTCGAGCATGGAGCTCGTCCCCACGCCACAGACCACCACGACGGCCGCCGCCCCGGCCGTGAACAGCGCGGACCGTCCCCTGCCGGGTCCCCTCCTCCGGAGTCCCGTCGGCGGCCGCCTCTCTGCGTGAGAGAGGTCGGGGTCGAGCGGAGGGCCGAGCGCCGCGGCTTCCAGATCTCGGGCCAGCTCGGCGGCCGATTCATACGGCGCAGCACCACCGTCGCCCGACGCCCGCGCCAGGGCCAGCGACACCAGGACCGGCAGCCCGAGGGCTTCCTGCGGATCCGTCCCCATGGCGGCGGGTTGCGACACGCGCAGCAGGTGTTCGGCCAGAGCGCCGAGGGCCGCGAGATCGACCGCCACGCCGCCCACCGTGCCGGCGCGATCCCTGAGCTCGGGAAACCAGCCCTCGCGAAGCGCGGGAACTGCGACGCCCGCGACGCTCTTGGCTCTTCGAGGCCCCCCATCCTCATCCTCATCCTCATCCTCATTTTCGGCCGAAGGGCCGGCGGATGGCGGGGCTCGCAGCCATTCGAGCCCGAAGCCCTTGAGCTTGGGCAACCCGAGGCCGCCGCCCGTGCCCTCCACCAGGAACACCTGGTCGGCGCGGATGGCGCCGTGCACCACTCCCGCGTCGTGCGCAGCATCCACCGCCTCCGCGAGCGCGCCGATCCACTTGATCACCGTCCGCACCGACGGCACGTGTCCCGCGCCGAGCCAGGCCTCGAGGGTCTGCCCCGGCGGCAGCTCGGAGACCACGATGGGTGTCCCATCCGGCATGCTGGACAGCTCCAGCATCTGCAAGATGTGCGGGTGGCGCAGCGCGGAGACCCGGGCGGCGTCGCGCAGAAACGCCCGGGGGCGCTCGGCGCTGGTGTCCATTCCAGTGAAGACGTCGAGCATGAAGCGCCCGGGTCTCCGTGGGTGCATCGCCTCGTAGCTTTGAAAGAACGAAGCGATGCGGACCCTGCGAACCAGCTCATAGCGTTCAGAAGTCGTAGCGATGGCCATCGGACACACTCCGTGCTGAAAGAAGAGTCAGGAGACGACCAGGCGCTCACCCGGATGCCGTGGCCCTCCTCCGTCGAGTCCGGCCATGCACCGTCCACGCGGACGAGGGTTCGTGGGAGCCCGTCGCCGAACGCCTTCGACGCCTGGGGTCTCGTCGGGCGTCGGGTGCGGCGTGCGGGGCTGCGTGGGTGCCGGTGAGAAACCTGGCTTCCTCACCCACATCGAGGAACGCCACGCGCCCGGAATTCTTCCCTGCGCGGTTCAGATTTCACCCGCCTCGAGCGGCCTACGCGTTTCAACCCGAGCAGACACGCCCTCGCATCGCCGGGCCGCCGCAATCCGAAACACCAGGCGCGCGCGGGCGGATTCGTTTCCGGACCTGGGTGTCAGGACCCTTGTTTCAGGATCTGCGCGGGCGGGCGCCGTCGGGCGTGGATGGACCGACGTCGACGGCGTCGGCCAGCTCGTTCCGATTCTCGCCGGGCTCGGGCGGAAAGTGCGTCGCCAGCGCGCCCCCGAGGTCCCGGATGGCATCGACGAGCCCCGCCGAGAAGTCGGCGCTTTCGAAGCGGGCGGCCAGCGCCCGCGCCAGCTCGGACCAGTACGGCTCGCCGACCCGGGCGTGAATCCCGGCGTCCCCCAGGATCAGGACCTGGCGACGCGTCGGCGCCAGCACGATCAGCACTCCATTGCGATGCCGGGTCTCGGCCATCTTCAAGCGTCGCCATGCGCCCTCCCCCAGCGCTCGCAGGTCACCACGAAAGAAACCGGTGACGGCCACCCGGATCTCTCCGCTGGTGGTGGTCTCGGCCTCGGCGATAGCGCGCTCCACCCGCGGCCGATCGAGCCGAGCCAGCAACCGACGCCGGGTGAGCGGCCAGCGTGATGTCACCACGATCCGCTGGCTCCGCCGCCACCCGAGCGGCCGCCGCCGCCCGAAAAGCCTCCTCCTCCCCCTCCCCCTCCTCCTCCGCCAAAGCCTCCGAATCCACCGCCAGAGCCGCCTCCCCGTCCGCCACGTCCAGAAGACAGCGTGGACAGGAACAGGATGGCCAGGCTCGGATGCGTGATCGCGAAGCCCAGCACGAAGAGCCCGGCGAGGGCGAGGAGCAGCAGCTCGACCCATCCGATCCGGGTCGGTGGCGCTCCCCGGACCGGCAGCGGCTCCCCGGCGCGACCGTCGCCCTCGGCAGAGGGCACGTCACCGAGCGTGGCCAGAATCGCGGCGATCCCCGCGCGGGCGGCACCGTCGCGATCCTGCGCCTGCAGCCGCGGCACGATGGTCTCGCGAATGATCGCGGCCGCCCTGACATCGGGCAGCTTCTCCTCCAGACCGTAGCCGACCTCGATGCGCAGCTCGCGATCGTCCGCCATGACGAACAGCACCACACCGTCGTCGAGCCCACGACGCCCGACCCGCCAGCTGGCGAAGGCGCGGGCCGCCCACTCCTCGATCGACGCACCACCCGTCCCGTGGCCGATCCACAGCAGCACCTGGTGACCCGAGCGGTGCTCGAAATCCCGCAGGCGCGCGTCGAGCTCGGCGCGCGCCGCCGCGGACAAGAAGCCGGCCAGATCCGTCACCCACTCCGTCGGAGGCGGAGGCGGAGGCTGAGCCAGCGACCCACCCGCCGGCGCGGTCGCCGCGGCCACCCGCGTCCCACCGCCGGCCGAGCCCCAGACCACCGAGGCCGCGCAGATCAACGCCGCTGCCCCTCCGCGGAAGCCATGGCTCCGCAAGGACCGAGGAGCCCGCCCAGGGTCGAGAGCGCGGCCCGCTCGCGGCTCCCCACCGCCCGCAGGGGTGGACGTCGACATGGACATGGACCTTAGAACTTCACCTTGGGAGCAACGTCGGCGCCGGCCTGGGCCTTGAAGAAGGCCTTCTCCTTGAAGCGCGCACCGAAGAGGCCCGCCACCACCACGGTCGGGAAGCTCTGTCGCCGGGTGTTGAAGCTCTGCGCGGCCTCGTTGAAGCGCATGCGCTCCACCGCGATGCGGTTCTCGGTCCCCTCGAGCTGGGCCTGGAGATCGCGAAAGGCCGCGGTCGCCTTGAGATCGGGGTAGCGCTCGACCACCACCATCAGCCGCGACAGGGCATTCGAGAGGCCGTCTTGCGCTTGCTGGAACCGCTGCAAGGCTTGCGGATCGTCGGCGATCTTCCCGGTCCCGGCGGCGGCCGAGACCTGACCGACCCGGGATCGGGCCTCGGCCACGGCGACGTAGGTCTCCTTTTCGAAGGCCGCGGCGCCCTTGACGGTCTCCACCAGGTTGGGGATCAGATCCGCCCGCCGCTGGTACACGTTCTCGACCTGGCCCCACTGGGCCTCGACCGCCTGATCCAGCGACACGAGCGCGTTGTAGCCGCTCACGGCCGAAGCGCCCAGGATGAAGACCAGGACCGCGATACCTGCCACGAACCATCGTCGAACGCTCATGTCCTCACCCCGCGCTGCTTTTGGCCATTGTAAGTACGACTGGCCAGGGTTGCGAGCCCATGACCGAGTATCACGCCTCCCGAGCTCAGCCGTGCATCTGGCCGACCAGCCGCCCCGCGCCGTCGAGGACCACCACGCGGGCCTCGTGGATCACGTGGTCACCCAGGTTCATCAGCTTGAGGCGCAGGAAGACGGCCAGGGCCTCGGTCTGTTCCGGGCTGCCCCGCAGCAGGTGCCAGCGGCCGGGAAGGGCGTGCTCGGCCTTGAACCGGCGGAGCTGCTCGGGCGTGTCCGAGCTGGGATCGAGGGTCACGAGCACGTACTCGGCCGCCTGGCCAGCGCGGGTGAGCCGCGCGTCGACCTCCCGCATCTTCTCGATCGCGAGCGGACACACCGTCGTGCAGGTCGTGTAGACCAGGCTCACCACCAGCAGCCGGCCGCGCCACGCGGACAGCCGCGTGGTGCCCCCGTTCTCGTCTTCCCAGGTCCAGGTCTTCTCGAAGATGGACTCCCGCGCGCGGGTCGACGATGTCAGCGGGGTCTTCGATGTCAGCGAGGTCGTCGATCTCGGCGAGGTCGCCGCCGCCGAGATCGGCACCGCCCCGGGTCGACCCACGCCCCGGGGCGAGCTGCAGGCCAGGCACGAGACCATGCCCACCGTCGCGCCCGCTCCGCGCAGCAGCTGTACCCCGGATGTTCGGCCCGACCCCCAGCGCACGCGCTCACCTCATAGACCGAACGACCAGTCGACCATCCCGCGGTCGATCCGGGAGCCGCCGTCCTTGTAGAACGTACCGCGGTACTCGACCTTCACCGCGCTCCAGGCGTCGAGATCCCAGCGCAACCCCGCGGTCGTCTCCACGGTGCGCCCGAGGATCGGCTCCTCCCCGGTGGCCACCGTGCCGGGGAAGAAGAACGGATCGGAGGCGATGTCTCCCCGGCGAATCTCGCCGAGCACATACGGCGTCACCGCCCCCAATCGGTAGGCCAGGAGCGCGAAGGCATCGAGGGTGTTCCAGCTCTGTCCGGGCACCGAGTGAACGATCTCGTACGCCTCGGCGATCCCGGTGAAGTCGGTGCCCCGGTAGGCGAGGTAGGCGTTCCCGATGGCCTCGTTGATCGCCTGATCGGGGAGCGCGGGGCGCAAGGCCGCCGACGCGGCAGCGATGTGGTCGAAGATGCCGGAGAGACCGAGGTGCAGATCCTCGGCGCCCACCCCGCGCAGGTCCACCTTGAACAGGATCGACTTGAAGCCGTTGGTGTCGTCCTTGGCGTGAATGTCATCGACGATGTTCCCGCGCCCGTTGCCGAGCGCGGCGATGAGCTCGAGCTGCTCCGCCCCCGTGATGGCGAGGAAGTGAGCGGTGGCGCCCACCCAGTGCACGGGGAGGATTCCACCTTCGTCCTCGAACACGACCGCGCGCGGTCGCTCGACCGGCATCTGCAGCCATCGCCCGTGGTGGAAGGCGTTGTTCCAGTACCCGATCTCGCTGTGGGTTCGGCCGGCGTCGATGAAGAACCGCTCGGTGTGCCAGCGGATGAACGATCGCTCGAGATCGAGCCCCACGGTGCCATCGCGGAGCGGCTCGATCGCGAGCTCGGCCGAGGCGGACAGATTGGCGAACTGTCCCCAGAGGAGGAGATCGAGGGGGCCGAGGATGAAGGCTGGCTTCCTCGGCGTCACGGAGTCGATGGAAAAGGCGGTGTCGCCGAACAGGTTCAACGTCACCCGGGTGCTCGCGCTCGACACCGGAATCTCGTCCATGGTGAGGGGAATGGCCGCCGGGACATTCGCGGCGCCGCCGGGCCCGGGGGCCTGCGCCGACCCCGCGATCGGCGCCGCGACCGAGGGCGGTGGTGAGGCAGGGGGGGCGGGCGGCGCCCCGCCGGGGGGCTCGGTGACCTCCGCGGGGGGAAAGGTCACCACGGCAGGCGGCGCATCGGACACCGGCGGCGGAACATCGATCGACGGTGTCCTGCCACCGGGGCCGGACGGCGGCGGCGGCGGCGCATTCGAAGGTGCATTTGATGTCGGCTGCGCCGTCGCCCGCGAGGACCAGCCGAGCAGACACGAACCGCAGCCGAGCAGCCACACGAATCGCAGGATGTGAGCGCGCATGTATTTGGAGTGGAAGGGGACTAGCGAAGGTTGAAGGGATAGGAGATGACGAGCGGGGTGCTCCCCGCGGGCGGGGGAAACGGCCAGCCCCGGACGGCGTCGACGATGCAACCTTCGACTCGACTGTTCCCCAGCGACGACGACTCGACCAGCGCGGAGGCGACTCCGCCGGACGGCGGGATCGCGATCCGGACCGTGACGCGGCCCTTGAGCTCGGGCTCGTCCATCTTGCCGCGCTCGTAGCACCTGCGAACCTCGAACAGCCGCGACCGCACCACCGCCTGGATCCTGCTGGAGCTCGGCGCCTCCCCGCCGGGATCAGCACCGCGGGGAACAGCGGGCGTTCCGCTAGCCGTCGCCTGCGTGGGGGCCCGCGTGGTCCCGGGCTCGCCTCCTCCATGCAGCTTCATGGTCGCCGCAGCCGTCGTGCTCGTCGCGATCGCCTGAGGCCGTGCGGTCGAGGGGGCGGCCGGCGCGAACGACGACGACCCCGGGTCCGGGGCCAAGCCTGCGGCCGAGGCCCCCGAGGCGACCACCGATTTCTGGGCGCTGGCGGCGGACGCTGGCCTGGCCGACGACGGGGACGACGAAGGCGACGACCCCGACGGCGAAGAAGAAGGCGATGACGATGACGACACCGATCTCGGTTCCTCCACCGCAGCGGCGCCAGCCGCAGCGGCCGCGCGGACGGGTGATGGCCCCGAGGCAGAGCGGGAATTGGGGAGCAGGTCCGCGGCCAGGCCACTCCGCCCTTCGTCCACCTGCACCTCGGCCATGGAGGGACCGCGCCCATACGCCATGAGGGCGTGCGCTCGGCTGACCCGCCGGCTCGCCGCGCCTCGACGCAGATCCCCGTTGTCGGCCCCAGGCCCTGTCCCCCCGAAGAATCCCCAGACCCGATCGCCGAGCGCCACCCCGGTCTCCTCGGCCGACGCCTCGAGCACCCCCCTCCCCCCGGGCAGGTTGGCCGCGAGATGCACCGGCTGGTCGAGCTTCAACCAGAAGCGCCGCCCTTCGTGACCGGGCGCCGTCAGCTCCACCAGCTCGGGCTCGGTCCCGGGTCTGAGCTGGTCGTCGAACGGCAACTCGTGGGTCCGCCCGCGGAGCGTGACCCGCGCGCCCGACGTCCCCGAGCGGACCCGCAGGCTCACGGTGCGCGATTCGGGCGACGCCGCCCCGGACAGTCCCACCGCCAGCGTCGGGACCCCCACCGCGCCGGCGCCGGGGGTCGCGCTCGAGGTCGAGCCCGGCACCACCCTCGACAGGGCACCGAGGCTGGCCGGCCAGATCTCCGCCAGGCCTCTTCCCCTTGGCCCCGGCCCCCGAAACAAGGTCACGCCGACCACCACCCCCACGATCGCGGCCCCCCCGAGCGCAACCGACATCCAGAGCCAGGTCCACCCACGGCGGCGCACAGCCAGCGGTCCAGGCGGGACTGTCAGCGGGATCGTGCCCGCGGGGCTCGGCGACCGATCCGTCGTCCGCCCCGCGGTGTCCGTGGCTCCAGACCCCGCCGCCAGCGGCGCGGCCGCCGCCGCCCCCGCGGCCCCGGCGAAGCCGCCGACCCAGGTTCCCCCGCTCCCCGGCTTGACCGGGACGGCCGCCGCTGGGGGCGAGGTGCCTTGCTGCCCCCCGATGGTCCCCGACACCGCCACGGGTTGCGACCACGCCCGACCGACCACTGCGGCGGTCGACGCCGCAGGCGGCGCGCTCATCCGTCCGGAGAGCGTCTCGGCCGCCACCAGGAGCGAGCTGAACCGCTCGAGCTCGAGGCCGAGCTCGCGCATCGTGCCGGTGCGCTCGGCGGGATTCTTGACCAGCGCGCGCTCCACGATCGATCGCAGGCCGTCCGGGAGATCGTAGCGATCGATGGGCGGCGCCGGCTCGACCACGATGGTGGTCAGCAGCGACTGGAGCGGCAGCCGCCCGAAGGGGGTCTGGCCGGCCAGCATGTGATACATGATCACGCCGAGCGCGTAGATGTCGACCCGGGAGTCGACCGACTGGGGATCGGAGATCTGCTCGGGGGCCATGAACTCCGGGGTCCCCATGGTCAGCCCGCGCCGGGTCTTGGGGCTCGGATCGGTGGTCGACAAGAACTTCGAGATGCCGAAGTCCAGCACCTTGACGTGATCCGCGCTCCCATCGTGGGTGGTGAGGAACACGTTGTCCGAGGTGAGATCGCGGTGAACCACGCCGCGCGCATGGGCCGCGTCCAGCGCCGAGGCGACCTGCAGGGCGATGCGGACCACCCGGCGAAGGTCGAGCCGTCCCTCGAGCGAGATCTCGTGGGCCAGCGTCCGCCCGTTCAGGTATTCGAGCACCAGGTACGGCACACCCCCGGGCAGCTCGCCGAAGTCCGTCGAAGCCACGATGTTGGGATGGCCAAAGGTACCGACCGCGCGGGCCTCGTTGATGAACCGCGCGACCACATCCGGATCGCTGGCCAGGTTCCGGTGCAGCACCTTGATCGCCACCGGCCGCCCGATCTTGACGTGGATCGCCTCGTAGACGGCGCTCATCCCCCCGACCGCGATCTCGCGGACCACGTGATACCGACCGTCGAGGAGCGCGTCGATCAGCGACGACTCCGACGGAGGCGCAGGCTCGGGTGCGCTCGGCAGGACGGGCTGGACGGGAAACACGGAGGGATCAGACACGTCGGCAACGCCTCTGAGGCTGGCGAGGCCGGGGCGCGGCAACCCTTCCCATCACAATGCACCTCACGAAATGCATCCTAGAGACAGTCGCCCGTTCTGCACAACCGGAAATTGCCACGGATCGTGGACCATCGAGAGGGTGAGCCCGATGACACAGGGGACGAAACTGGCCACCTCCTGGCCGCCGCGCCGCCGCCGCTGCGTTCCGTCGTTCTACT
>Ga0265318_10000379_pt1 | contig 34693 bp, 28 predicted proteins | sample 4821metaG_FD_192431 | JGI IMG/M metagenome (GOLD analysis project Ga0265318, IMG submission 192431) | Rhizosphere microbial communities from Carex aquatilis grown in University of Washington, Seatle, WA, United States - 4-8-21 metaG | ecosystem: Host-associated > Plants > Roots > Rhizosphere >... | reverse complement strand
GGGGCAGGCCCAGGCGCGCTGGGCCTGGGGCGAACTGGTCCTGGAACGCCTGCTCGAAAGCTCCGGCCTCCGCCGCGGCGAGGATTACATCGCCCAGGAATCCCTCGTCGCGGCCGACGGGCGCAGCCGGGTGCGCCCCGACATCATCCTGCGCCTGCCTGATCAACGGCACTTGGTGATCGACTCGAAAGTGTCGCTGGTGGACTACGAGCAATCGGTCAATGCCACGGAAACGGCGGTCCGGGACGCCGCACGCAAGGCCCATGCCGCGGCCGTCCGGCGCCATGTCGAAGGCTTGGCCAGCAAGAAATACGAGGACGCCGGGCAGCTTTTCTCTCCCGATTATGTCCTGATGTTCATTCCGCTCGAGCCGGCCTTCGTCGCCGCACTCGAGACGGATGGGGCGCTCTATGAATGGGCTTTCGACCGGCGCGTGATCATTGTGACGTCCCCCACCTTGCTCGTCACCCTCAAGACCGTGGCCACCCTCTGGAAACAGGATCGGCAAACCAAGAACGTCCAGGAAATCGCCAAACGCGGCGGATTGCTCTACGATAAATTCGCCGGACTGTATTCTGATCTGGAAACCGTCGGCAGTCACCTGACGAAAGCCCGCGAGAGTTATGATGATGTGTTGGGCAAGCTGAAGACCGGCCGGGGCAACCTTCTTTCCCAGGTCGAGGAACTGAAGAACCTCGGAGCCAAGGCCCAGAAATCATTGCCGGCACCGGAAACCGAGGAGAGCTGAGCCATGGCGGACGAACTCGAAGGCGTCTGGCAGCCCGTCTACGCCGAGCACGAGGGCGAGGAGGCGCCGCGGATGATGCTCGACAAGATGGAACTCGAGCTGACCGGCGGCAAATACACCGTCCGCTTCGGCGGCGTTGCGGCCGACCAGGGCTCCTACCTCGTCGACCCTGAGGGTCTGACCATGCTTGGCCTGACCGGCCCCAACGCCGGCCGCACCATCCCCTGCCTCTTCAAGTTCGCCGGCGGCGTCCTCTCCATCTGCTACGGCCTTGGTGGCACCCGCCCGCAGGAGCACGCCACCGCCAAGGGCCAGCCGCTCTATCTCGCCAACTACCAGCGCAAGGAAATGCAGGTTAACCGCTGATCTTCGCTAATTCCCGCTGACCCAAGGCCGCTCTTTCAATCGCCCTCCATCATCCTTCACCTCGGCTCACTCGATCGATTGGCGATTATGCGCGTTCATCAGCGGTTTCACCTTCCGGTCATTTCCTTTTCGCAACTTCTGTAGCCAACCTTGTTTTCACCATGCCCCGCGTCACCGGCCTTTTCCTCTACCCCGTCAAATCCCTGCGCGGCCATGCGGTGCCGGTCGCGGAATTGGACGCCCTGGGCTTTGTCGGCGACCGGCGTTTCCTCGTCGTCGACGCCGCAGGCAAGTTCCTGACCCAGCGCACCGCGCCGCGCATGGCGTGCATCGACGCCCGGCTCGACACCGGCACGCTCTCCCTCGCTGTCGACGGCGTTGGACAAATTTCGGTGCCGGCCGCACCCGATCCTCGGGCTCCGCTGCGCTCCGTCACCATCTGGAAAAGCGAGGGCTTGCTCGCGGAAGACTGCGGCCCGGCCGCCTCCGCCTGGCTCAGCGGGTTTCTCGGCCTGCCCTGCCATCTCGTCCGCATCGGCGGCAAGTTCCACCGCCCGGTCTTGAAGGAAGCTGCCCGGCCCGGGGACCTGTTCACCTTCGCGGACGGAGCGCCGATTCTTGCCGTCAGCGAGGCTTCACTCGCCGAACTCAACGACCGCATCATCGGGAACGGCGGCGAGCCCGTGCCCATGAATCGCTTCCGCCCGAACATCGTCATCGACGGCTGTGATGCGTTCGCCGAGGACACCTGGACCCGGTGGTGGATTGGCGATGTGACAATTCGGAGCGCCGGTAAGTCCGCCCGGTGCGTCATCACGACCACCGACCAATGCACCGGCGAGCGGGGCAAGGAGCCCCTGAAGACCCTCGCCGTATTCCGGCGGAACCCGGCCGACCCCACCGAGGTGCATTTCGGCGTAAACCTCATCCACGAGACGAAGCGCGGCACCTTGCGCGTGGGCGAGTCGGTGGCGCCCCGGTAAGGTGGAGCGCGTTGACCGCAACGCGCTTTTCTGAACGTCTTGGGGTTCCGCCTTCGCCAAGGTTAGGACGGAAAAGCAAACCATACCCCCATTGGATCAAAATACCTGGAAGCAACTCATCAGCCGCGACGTCCTGATGCCACTCGGCGTTTCGCTGTGTTTCGTCGGGATCATCCTCCGCGGCTTCGCACGGAGCAGCCGCCGGGCGGCCGCCCTCCGGCATCAGGATTGGCTGCACACCCGCCACCCCGGCGAGGCCGAGCCGGCCGGGCGGCAAGGCGGCTGGTTCGAGAAAAATCTAACGCGCATCGCCAACGGCACGGTCCTCGCCGGCATCGTCATCACGCTGCTCGCCTTTTTCCGGGAGTGAACGCCCGCTCTTCCCGGCGCGGACGCGCAGTCGGTCAGTTTGACTGGCGCTTGGCCGCGATGGCCCGCAGCTCCTTGGCCGTCAGCATATCCTTGTCCCGGCCCATCGCCTCCTTGGCGGTGATCAGATCCTGCAAGGAAATCAGGCAGCACTTGCGGCCGAAGAGCGGGACCTCCACCGCATTCTGCCTCAATCTCGTGTAATCCCCGATCCCGAGCACAGTGCCCGGGACGGCAAGCACCCCGCCGTCGGTTTCAAGATGAGGATTCATCACCGGTTGCCCGGCAGGCGGATGATCCAGAAACGATAATCTCTTGGGCGTCATGCGATGCACGGGATGCAGCTCAGCCAGCGCCACGCGCAGCCGGCCGACATTCTCCGGCGAAAGCACGGCACAAATATCGAGGTCGTTCGTGACATAGGAAGAACCGTGCAGCACCCCGGCATAGCCACCCACCACCACGAACTCGAAGCCGGCGTCAGCCAGTTTTTGGAGAAGGAGATGCAGGTTGTTCATAAGCGACTCCAGCCTCCCTCAATGCGAACACCAACTCCAAGGCCGAGTCATGCCTCAGGGCTCGCTGCTCGTACGTCAGTGCCAGATTCGACTCCAGCAGATCGAGGTCGATCCCCGCCCGGCGGGCCTCTTCCAAGGCTTGGTTTGGCAGCTCCATGCCGGTGACGATTGCCCAAGTCCGGCCGGCCGCAAAGAACAATTCCTACTCATCGTGGCCGCCGCGCCGGGTCTGCCTGATCCGCGCCCGGTGCTTCTTGCCCTCGATCATCCGCGCCTTCTGGCCGCGGGATTTCTGGCGCTGCTGCCGGCGCGCGAGCTCGTGCACCGCCTGCGCGAGATCAGCCGACCGCTGCCGACGGTCTTCCAGCTTCGCCGCCAGTTCCGTCCAGGCGAGCAGCCGGTTGACGCTCTGGCTGCGCTCGCGCTGGCAGCGGACCTCGACGCCGGACGGACGGTGCAACAGCCAGACCGTGGATGAGGTCTTGTTGATCTTCTGCCCGCCCGCCCCGGTCCCGCGGACGAAACGTTCCTCCACCTCCTCCGGGCGCAGGCCCAAGGAGACAAATCGCGCCCGCAGTGACGCTTCCACGATAGCCGGAAAATCCGCCATGGATTGTTTTAGCCACAAAGAGTCACAAAAAGACACGAAAAAGCTCCGGCTCATCCCCTTCATCCGGTCCGCCTTGGTTTTTGTGCATTTTGGCGACTTTTCGTGGCTAACACTTGAACTCCCTGCCACTTCGGCAGTCTCATCGGTTCCCTGATCTTCACTTGTCACCGGCCGGCCCGCCCCCTTCACTTTCGCCCTCACTTTCACTCCTCCCCCTCATGATCACCGGCCCTACCTGGTCCCAAAAACTCCGCACGGAAATCGGCAAGGCCGTCATCGGCCAGGACGCCGTCATCGAACGCATGCTGGTCGCCCTCCTGGCCAACGGCCATGTCCTCCTCGAGGGCATGCCGGGTCTAGCCAAGACCCTGCTCATCAAGTCCCTCGGCTCCGCCCTGGGCGTCCAGTTCGAGCGCATCCAGTTCACGCCCGACCTGCTGCCCAGCGACGTCGTCGGCACCATGATCTTTTCGCCCAAGGACGGCGGATTCACCACCCACCGGGGTCCCATCTTCGCCAACCTGGTCCTCGCCGACGAAATCAACCGCGCCCCCGCCAAGGTCCAGTCCGCCCTGCTCGAGGCCATGCAGGAGCGCCAGGTCACAATTGGCGGCCATTCCCACCAGCTCCCGCGGCCCTTCTTCGTCATGGCGACGCAGAATCCCGTCGAGCAGGAAGGCACCTACCCGCTGCCCGAGGCGCAGACCGACCGCTTCCTCTTCAAGCTCCTCGTCGACTACCCGTCCGCCCCCGAGGAGGCCCAGATGATGGAGATGTGGGGTCAGGTCACCCGGCAGCCCGAGGTGAGCGCGGTCTCCAGCGGCGAGGAACTCCTCGGCCTCCGCACCCAGGTCGACGCCATCCACGTCTCGGCGGCCGTGCAGGCCTACATCCTCGCGCTGGTCCGCGGCTCCCGCGACCTCGCCGCCCAGGCCGAGTCCACCAACGGCGGCGCCAAGCGCCTCCTCAACTTCGGCGCCTCGCCCCGCGCCTCGCTCGCCCTCTTCCAGGCCGGCCGCGGCCTCGCCTGGCTCCGCGGCGCCGACTACGTCTCGCCGGCCCTCGTGCAGGAGATCTTCCACGACGCCCTCCGCCATCGCGTCGGCCTCACCTACGAGGCCGAGGCCGAGGGCCTCACCGCCGACAAGATCCTCGACCAGGTGCTGATCCGCACGCCCGTCCCGGCCAAGGTCTGAAACCCCCAAGCTCCAGAGAATTCTCAATGAATCCAGATGTCCCCCAACCCAAACCGACGGCAGCGCCGTGGCATTCGGTGCTTGGAGTTTCATGGGAGCTTGGAGGTTGGAGCTTGGAGCTTCGCTGAAGCATGCCTGCCTCCGCCTCAACGCCCGCCTCGCTCGTCACCTCCCAGCTCGCGCTGCTCAAGCAGCTCGAGTGGCGCGTGCGCCACGCGGTGGAAAACGTGCTCAGCGGCGAATACCGCTCGGCCTTCCGCGGCCGCGGCATGGAGTTCGACCAGGTCGTCAAGTACACCTTCGGCGACGACATCCGCGACATCGACTGGAACGTCACCGCCCGCCTCGGCGAGCCCTACCGCAAGAAGTTCATCGAGGAACGCGAGGTCTCCCTGCTGCTCGTGTTCGAGGACAGCGTCAGCCTGCAGTTCGGCTCCGGCGCCCAGTCCAAGCGCGAGGCGCTGCTCGAGCTCGCCGGGCTCGTCATGATGCTCGGGGCCGTCAACCGCGACCGCGTCGGCTTCCTCCACGCCTCGCCCGCCGGCTACACGCTGAAGGAGCCGGTCCGCGGCCGCGGCCAGATCCTCCACGCCGCCGCCCAGCTCCTCGGCCAGCCGGTGCCCGCCCTGGAAGCTCCGGGCTCCGCGCTCGCCGCTCCCAGCTCGATCCCCTGGCGCCTCCTCGCCCGCGCCGCCCCGCGGCACAGCATCATGATCTGGCTGGGCGATTTCCCGCCGCGGCCCGAACCCGAGGGCTGGAGCGTGCTCACCCGCCGCTACCAGACGATGGGCTTCCGCGTCGACGACCCGTGGGAACGGGCCCTCCCCTTAGACCGCACGCTCACGACCTACGATCCCGTCGCCGGCCGGCTCGTCACGCTCAACGGCGCCTCGGCCGCGCAACGCGCCGCCCACGCCGCGTGGGTGCAGGAGCGCGACGCGTCCTTCCGCGCCCTTTTCCCCGCCCCGCTGAGCCGGCTCGTGGTCGGGACGGACGAGGAGCGGCTCGACGCCCTGGTGAGCTTCTTCCGCGCCCGCATGGCCGCGGGACGCCGCCGCTGACCGGCTCCGCCGCAAAATCCAAAGCGCCAAATGTCCAGAACCCAAAGAAACCTTACATCCATCATCCGAAACTCGAAACTTGGTTTTCAGAGTTTGTTTGGCGTTTGGCGTTTGGCCTTTGGCCTTTCCCCTTGATGCCTGGGTCCAACTACACCTTCCACGACCCCCTCTGGCTGCTCGCCCTGCTGCTGCTGCCGCTGCTCGTCTGGATCCGCGGCCGCCGGGGCGCGCCGGTGCTCGTCGTGCCCTTCGCCGCGGCCTGGCACCGGCCGTCGCTCATCCCGGCGTCGCGCTGGCCCGCGGTCCTCGCCATGGCCGGCCTCATCCTGCTCATCGTGGCGCTCGCCCGGCCGCAGATCGTCGAGGATCGGCGCGAGGTGAAGCAGCAGGGCTACGACCTGATGCTCTGCATCGACCTCTCCGGCTCGATGCTGGCCGAGGATTATGAGCGCGACGGCGAGCGCATCAACCGCCTGCAGGCCATCAAGCCCGTCATCCAGGCCTTCATCAGCCAGCGCATCAGCGACCGCATCGGGCTCGTGGTCTTCGCCGGCCGCGCCTACACGCTCGCCCCGCTCACCTTCGACCACGACTGGCTGGCGCGGCAGATCGAGCGGCTGAAGATCGCGATGGTCGGCTTCGAGGACGGCACCGCCATCGGCGACGGCCTCGGCGTCGCCCTCACCCGGCTCGAGCAGGCCGGCCGCGAGGAGGGCGCCAAGCGCAAGGGCGCGTTCATCATCCTGCTCACCGACGGCGCCAACAACCGCGGCCTGCTCACGCCCGAGCAGGCGACCGAGATCGCCAAGGCCCGCGGCGTGCCGGTCTACACCATGGGCGCCGGGCGCGACGGGCTCGTCCCGATGCCCGTCTTCGACGACAACGGCAACAAGATCGGCTACCGCCGCGCCATCGCCGACCTGGACGAGGGCGCGCTGCACCAGATCGCCGACGCCACGGGCGCGAAGTTTTTCCGCGTGGCCGACACCGACACCATCGCGAAGGCCTTTGCCGCCATCGACCGGGCGCAGAAGATCGAGTTCCAGGCCAAGTCGTACCTGCTCACGACGGAGCTGTTCCACTGGTTCGCCCTCCCGGGCGGCGCGCTGCTCTTCCTCGGCGCGCTGGTCGCCCTGCCGCCGCAGCGGCCGTTCAAAGGCAGCGCGCGGACTCCGCTCCGCGCCGAAGCGGCGGCGAAGACCCCATGAGCTTCCAAGCGCCGCATTTCCTCTGGCTGCTCGTCCCGCTCGTGCTCCTGTTCTCGTGGGAGCTCGCCCGGCACACCGCGCGGGCCGCCACCACCTGGCCGAAGATCGCCCGGGCCTGGGCCGGCGCTTTCGACGTCACCCTCGGCGCCCGGCACACCACCGCCGAGACTCGCCCGCGGATCTGGCTGTGGTTCGGCCTCGCCTGCGGCATCGTCGCCCTCGCCCGCCCGCAATGGGGCACGGTCGAGGAGCAGGTCTTCGACCAGTCGCGCGAGGTCCTCATCGCGGTGGACCTTTCCAAGTCGATGCTCGCGCAGGACGTGAAACCCTCGCGGCTCGACCGCAGCAAACTGCTCATCCAGTCCCTGCTCGACGGCCTCAAGGGCGAGCGCGTCGGCCTCGTGCTGTTCGCCGGCACCGCCTTCCTGCAAAGCCCGCTGAGCGCCGACTACGAGATCCTGCGCGAGTTCCTGCCCGCCATGAACCCGGGCTACCTGCCGGAGGGCGGCACCAACTACCGGGCCATGCTCGAGGCCGCCATCCAGGCCTTCGGCACCTCGACCGCCGACCGCTACCTCATCATCCTGAGCGACGGCGAGGCGACGGACGACGACTGGCGTTCGCTCATCGGGCCGCTCAAGGCCAAGGGCATCCGCGTCATCGGCCTCGGCGTCGGCACCCCCCAGGGCGCGTTCATCCCCGACACCGCGGGCGGACTGGTCAAGGACGAGCGCGGCGCCGTCGTGCTCGCCCGGCTCAACAGCTCCACCCTGCAGGAACTGGCCCAGGTCACCGGCGGCGCCTACGCCGACGCCAGCTCGTGGGTCGACCTCCCGGGCCTGCTCCGGAAAACGGTCGAGGCCGGCCGGAAGGGCGACTTCACGGAGAAAAACACCGCGCGCAAGATCGAGCGCTTCCAGTGGTTCCTCGCCCCGGGCCTGCTGCTGCTGCTCATCAGCTACTGGACCGAGTTTCCCGTCCGCCCGCGCGAGCGGAGCCTGCCGCTGGCCAGGGCCGGAGTCCCGAAGGCGGTGGTCGGAGGTCCGAAGGCGGCAGCGGCCTTGGCCATCGGCCTTGTCCTGCTCCTGGCTCCTTGCGCCCAGATCCCGGCCCTGGGCGCCGAAGGCGACCAGGACACCCTCGCCAAGCCGCTCACCACCACGGTGGCCCGGCTGGCGGAGCAGGACGGCCTCTCGGCCAAGGATTGCTCCGAACTGGCGCAGACCACCGTCACCTACGGCCAGCGCCTCAAGTCCGCGCAGAAGCATCCGCCGGAAATGGTCATCCGCGACGCGCTGCGGGCCGTCGATCTCGGCGAGAAGCTGGACCCGAAGTCGCCCGACTGGCCGCACGAGCGCCAGGAGCTGGAAGACCTGCTCAAGAAGGAGGAGCCGCCGAAGGACCAGAAAAAAGAGGATCAAAAGAAGCAGGACCAGCAAAAGCAGCAGCAGAACCAGCAACAGCCGCAGGATCAGCAGCCACAGGACAAGCAACAGTCCGACCAGCAGAAATCGGACGAGCAGAAGCAGCAGGATCAGCAGCCGCAGCCACAGAAACAAAACCAGGACGCCTTCGGCGACATGAAGGACCAGAAGAACCCGCCGCCGCCGAAGCCATCGCCGCCGCCGCCGGGCACCCAGAAGGTCGGCGGCCAGCAGGACAAGAAGCCCGCCGGCGACCAGCAGGACCCGGAACTCGCCATGCCGCTCCAGAAGCTGGAGCAGGTGCGCGACCAGGATTCTCCCGCCCGGCTCCAGCAAATCATGCAAGGCCAGCAGCCGAAACCCAAGGCCACGGCCAAGGACTGGTAACCCGTATGCGTCTGCCCAAATTATTTCCCGCCTTCATTCTTCTCCTGGCCGCCGTCCGGGCGCCGGCGCAATCCGTCCACTGGGATCCGCCCGGCGGCCAGCTGGGCTACAACCAGGTCTCCGAGCTGACGCTGGTGTTTGATAACTGCGGTCCGGACGGGGATCCGGCGGTCCCGCAAGTGGACGGGCTGAATTTCGGCCGGCCCTCACAGAGCAGCCAGACCAGCATCGTCAATTTCAAGATGACGCAGACGTTCTCGTACATCTACCCCGTGCGCCCGACGCACCGGTCGGCGATCAGCATCCCCGTCTTCGAGGTCAAGACCGACAAGGGCACGATGCGCGTGGCCGCCGCCAATTTCACCGTGGGTGACACGCCGGTCGGCGGCGCGGGCAACGGTCCCGCCCTCGACGACGTCGCCGCCGCCAAGCTGACCGTGCCCAAGGACACGTTCTGGGCCGGCGAGGTGTTCCCGGTCGTCTACAACCTGAACGTGGTGCGCCGCTATTTCCATTCCCTCGCGACCAACATCGACTGGCAGCCCGCGCCGTTCGTGGCCGAGGATTGGACCAAGCCCGACCCGGGTGAGGCCCTGGTCCAGGGCGAGCGCCGCGTGATCTCGGCCCAGTCGACCCGGGCCTACGCCAGGCAACCGGGTACCTATACGCTCAAGCCGGCCAGCCAGATGGTGAACCTGATGGTCGGTTCCACCGGGTTCGGCATCTTTTCCGCCCCCAGCGTCGAACAGCGGCAGATCGACTCGAATCCGGTCGAGGTGACCATCCTTCCCCTGCCGCCGGCGCCGGCGGATTTCTCCAAGGCGGTGGGCGAATTCACCTTCACCTCCAAGGTCGTCCCCATCACCGCCGCCGTCGGCGAGCCGGTCACCTGGACGCTCGAGCTGGCGGGCACGGGCAACTGGCCCGACCTCACCGGGCTGCCCCAGCGCGACGTCTCCAATGATTTCCAGGTCGTGCAGCCCAAGTCCAGGCGCACCATGAAGGACGGCTCCCTGTTCGAGGGCACCCTGAGCGAGGACGTCGTGCTCGTGCCCACCAAGGCCGGCACCTACCAGCTGGCGCCGGTGCGTTTCACCTACTTCGACACCAAGACGGGGACCTACCGGACCGTGGCCAGCGACAACGTCACGGTGACCGTCACGGCCGCCGCGCAACCCGCCCAGGCCCCGGCGGGTACCGGCGCCCCGGTGCAATTCTCCATCAACACCCCGCCGCCGGCCGCGGCCGCGCCGGCCTTGCCGCCGGCCACGCCGCCGGTGACGCCGGAAAACCTGCCGCGCGACCCGCTGCCCGGGTCCGGGCACGGCTACGTGCCGCTGCCACAACACACGCTCGTGCAGGTCTGCCTGCTGTCCTCCGTCCTCTGCATCCTGTCCGTCTGGCTGCTGCTCGCCACCCTGCGCTCCCGGCAGAACGACCCGCAGCGCCTGCGCCGCGCCGCCCGCGCGCAGCTCGCCGCCGTGCTCGCGGAAATGCGCGCTGCGGGCGCCAAGCTCCCGGCTCAGAGCTCCTCGCTCAAAACCTGGCAGCAACTCGCCGCCGCGCTCTGGGAAGTGCCCCACGCCGCGCCCGGTGCGCCGCTGGTGCATGCCCTCGTGACCGCCCGCGACCAGGCCGCCGCCGCCGGCTGGGCCCGGCTGTGGTCGGAAGCCGACCGGGCGCTGCACAGCCGCGACCAGGCCCTGCCCGCGGACTGGACCGCCCGCGCCGACAACGCCCTGCAGGCCGTGCGCGTGCCCGGCTGGCCGCCGTTCTCCAGTTTTGCCCCGCGCAACCTGCTGCCGTTCCTGGGCATGACTGAAGAACAGAAAGCGGAAGGACTGAACCGGGTCATCCGGGTCGGTGTCTGGCTTGCACTCCTATTCAGTCTTTCAGCCCTGCAACCTTCAGTCTTTGGCGCGGAATCGGCCGGCGAAGCCTACAAGCGCGGGGATTTCGCCGCCGCCGAGGCCGGCTGGAGCAAGGAACTGGCCGCCGCGCCCACCGACTGGACCGCCCGCCACAATCTCGGCCTCGCCCTCGCCCAGCAGGACCGCTGGGCCGAGGCGACCGCGCATTGGACCGGCGCCTTTCTGCTCAACGCCCGCGCCGACGCCACCCGCTGGGATCTCGCCCTCGGGCTTCAGCGCTCGGGCCTGGCTCCGGTGGAACTGGTCGAGCTCTCGCGCGGCGAGGGCCGGTTCGGGCTCGTCCGCCTCGCCACGCCCGGTGAATGGCAGCTCACGCTCATCCTCGCCGCCCTCCTGCTCGCCGCCGCGCTCATCTTGCTCCTGCTCCAGGGCTACCGACGCATCGGCGCGTGGGGCAAACCCGTGGCCCTGACCGCCAGCCTGCTCGCCGTCGTGCTGGCCGTCGCCGCCACGCTGAGCCTGCACGCCTACGGCCCGCTGGCGGACCCCGCGGCCGTCTTCGTCTGGCGGCCCGCCACGCTGCGCAGCATCCCGACCGATGCCGACACGGCGCAGAAATCCTCCCCGCTTTCCGCCGGCTCCCTCGCGGTGGCCGAAAAGACCTTCCTCGGCTGGACGAAACTGCAGTTCCCCGGCGGCCAGTCCGGCTGGGTGCGCAGCGAGGATCTGATCAGCCTGTACCGGTGATGGTTGGTTGCGGGAGCAAGCTCGCTCCCACTACGGGCCACCCCACCCCTCACTTCGTCTGGAACCACTTCGCGTCGCCGGGCTGGTGGCTCCAGTCGTCGATCAGGGGGAAGATCTCTTCCACCGTGCGGGCCACGGCGTATTTGCCCCGGATGGTGGCGTGCATGAATTTCTCGCTCACGATGCGGTCGCAGAACCGCAGCAGGTCGTCGTAGTAGCCGTCCTGGTTGAAAATGACCACGGGCTTCCGCAGCACCTCGAGATGCGCGAGGGTGAGGATCTCGAGCAGCTCCTCCAGCGTGCCCCAGCCGCCGGGCAGCGCGAGGAAGGCGTCGGCCCGCGCCTCCATGATCATCTTCCGCTCGCGCATCGTGAGGACGGTGACGAGTTCGTCCGCCTCGGTGAACTCCAGCTCGCGCACCTTCATGAATTCCGGGATGACGCCGACGACCCGCCCCGCGCCGGACTTCACGCCGCGGGCCAGCGCGCCCATCAGCCCGGTTTTGCCGCCCCCGTAGACGAGCGTCCATTGCCGCTGCGCCAGGGCGGCCCCGAGTTGCGTCGCCGCCGCATAATACTTCGGGTCGAGCCGGTCGCTGGAGGAGCAGTAGACACAGAGGGACCTTTGCATGACTGAGTTTGAAACCACTAATCGGCACTAATCAGCACTAATTTTCCAGGGACGGGGATTGTCTGTCCGGCAATAGTGCCCATTAGTGAAGAGCCGTGGTCAATCCATCCCCAGTCTATCGCGGCCGGCTGGCGCCCTCGCCCACGGGGCTCCTCCACCTGGGGCACGCCCGGACCTTTTGGGCCGCCCAGGAACGGGCGCTGGCCGCCGGCGGGGAGCTGTTCCTCCGCAACGACGATCTCGACGCGGCGCGCTGCCGGCCGGAGTTCGTCGCCGCCATGCTGGAGGACCTGCGCTGGTTCGGCCTGCGCTGGGTGGGGCCCGTGAGGGTGCAAAGCGCCCGCATCCCGCTCTACCGGGCGGCCCTGGCCCGGCTGCATGCCGCCGGCCTGGTTTATCCGTGCGACCGGTCGCGGCGCGACGTCCTCGCGGCCGCCGGGGCGCCCCATGACGAAAGCGAGGAGCCGGTTTATCCGCCGCAGTTCCGGCCGGCGGGCGACGCCCCTTTGCCGTCGTTGACGGAGCCGGTCAAAACCAACTGGCGCTTCCGCGTGCCTGACGAGACCGCGCTCGCATTCACCGACGCGCGGCTCGGCCGGCAGCACGCGGTGGCCGGGCGTGAATTCGGCGACTTTCTCGTCTGGCGGAAGGACGACCTGCCCAGCTACCAGCTCGCCAGTGTGGTGGATGATGCCGAGATGGGCATCACGGAGGTCGTGCGCGGAGCCGACCTGATCCTGTCCACTTTCCGCCAGCGGCTGCTCTTCCAGGCGCTGAGCCTCGTGGAGCCGGGATTTTATCATTGTCCGCTGGTCACGGATGACCAGGGCGTGCGGCTCGCCAAGCGCCACGACGCGCTCGCGTTGCGCACCCTGCGCGCCCAGGGCCGGACGCCGGAGCAGATCCGTGCGGATTGGCGGTAACCATCCACCTAGTCGCAGGGCACCCTGGATCCGCCGGGCGGCACGGCCGTGACGGCCAAAAAGGCGTTGCCCACCAACCCATCTCTGATCATCGTGTATTCGGGCCACCCTGATTCTCATGACAATCGAGTCTGACTCCCCTTCGGGGTCGGCTGTGAGTGGCCCCATGCCTCCTGATCAGCCAACCGCGGCGTTAGTCCCCACCGCAGCCGGGCAGCCGCCCCTGCTTCCGGTCGCGCCAACCCCAGTCGCAGGGCATGACTTTACCTTCCATGGCGATGCCAAGGAATATTTCCGCATCTGGATCGTAAATACCCTGCTGACATTGCTCACCCTTGGCGTTTATGCCGCCTGGGCCAAGGTGCGCAAACGCCGATATCTGCGGGGCAATACCGAATTGATGGGTCACCGGTTCGATTATCTGGCCGATCCGCGTCGGATTCTGGCTGGCAACATCCTGGTCGCCCTGATGTTTCTCGCTTATATGGTCGTGGGCGAGGTTTACCCCTACATCCGCATCGGTGCCCTGGCCGTCGGACTCGTCCTGCTTCCCTGGGTGGTGGTCCGTTCCCTGGCGTTCAATGCGCACAATACCACCTATCGCGGCATGCGTTTCTACGCCAAACAGACTTATGGCATGGCTGCGCTGACCTTCATTGGGCAGTGGCTTTTTATCATCCTCACCTGCGGGATTTATTATCCGGCTTGGGTGCGAAACCGGAAGGAACTCGTGATCAATAGTCACCGACTCGGAGACGCCTTCTTCCGATTTGAATCAAAAAGCGGTCCGTTTTATGCGGCATATTTCTTATCCGGCCTGATGGTCTTTGGAGTGCTGATTCTGGGTGGCATGATAACCGGTCTGCTGATTGCGGGAAATGGCGGTCATCCGCCAACCCTTGTGCAGTTAGTGCCTTTCTTCATGCTCTACGGCACGGCGCTGTATTTCTCGAGGCACTATCTCTATGCGCGACTTTACAACCATATATGGACTCATACCCGGCTCGATAACCACCGGTTCAAGGCCAGCTTGCCTGTGAGAGGCTGGCTGAAGCTCCAGCTAACCAACCTGGGGGCTGTCATCATGTCGTGCGGGTTGCTCTATCCCTGGGCCGTTGTGCGATCAACGCGCTACGCCCTGGGCTGCCTCCAGTTCTTGCCGGAACACCCGATCGAAAGCATCTCACGACTTGGGCGCCAGGACGGCAGTGCTTTGGGTGAATCGATGGCGGAATTCGTCGGCTTGGATTTCGGCTTATGAATATCACTTTCACCGGCACGATTTTTACCGGAGAAACGCTGGCCGCCACCCCTCTCACCTTGGAGGCCACCGACGGAAGATTGGTCAGTCAAACCGAGGGCCAGTCCGTTTGCGTTGCGATCTCAGAGGTGCGCACCAGCGACCGGCTGGCCGGTGTCCCGCGGTTTCTTTATCTGCCCGGTGGGCGTACCATCGAAACGCCGGACAACCAGGCAATCGATCTGCTTCTCGCCGGTCAACGGCGCGGGCGCACCGTCGCAGCGGTCCACTGGCTTGAGGCCCGTGCCCGCGTTGCAGCCGTCGCCGCCGTGCTGCTCGTGGCGACGGTGGCGGCCACCTTGTGGTGGGGGATGCCAATCCTCGCGCGGAACGCCGCGATGGCTGTCCCGGACCCGATCGAGAAAAAAGCCGGCCAGACGGCTCTGGCGACCATCAGCCGCTTGCTGGCCCCGACCCGATTGAGTCGAATCAACCAACGGAGGGTGGACACCCAGCTGGACCGTCTGCTCAAAGCCCAGCCTTTGACCACCCGGCCGGAGCTGGTATTTCGTTTCATGGGCGGGCAGTACCCCAATGCCTTCGCTCTGCCAGGTGGTTACATCGTGATTTCCGATGAACTCGTCACCTTGGCGGACGACGATGAACTCGCCGCCGTGCTCGCCCACGAGATCGGTCATTGGCAACTCCGCCATGGACTGCAAGGCGTGCTACGTAGTTCGGCCGCGTTATTGGTGGTGAGCACCGTAACCGGCGATCTCTCGACCCTCACCACATTCGCCAGTACGATACCTTTTGCGCTTCTGCAGCGAGGCTACTCCCGCGAGTTCGAGGAGCAGGCGGACACCTACGCCTTAGGCCTCCTGCGCAAAGCAGGCATCGATGCGGTTCATTTCGCGTCCATTCTGAGGAAACTCCAAAACACCCGCCCTAAACAAGGCCAGGACTTCAGCTATCTCAGCACCCATCCGTCCACCGAGGACCGCATCCGACGGATCGACCCCCATGGCGAGACCGCGCGCGCGGTGGCAAGCTTCGCCCCCTCATCAGCCAGAGGGGATGAAGCTAAACCCGAACCGAGTGTGATGCTGCGGGGAGTGCATCCACTGGCTTCCCCGTTCCCCTTGTACCAACCGGCGCCGCTTTATCCCTACGAACTGACGACCGCACATCGGGAAGGCATGGTCAAAATCGAGTTTGTGATCGACGAGAACGGCAAGGTCTGCAACCCGCATGCCGTGGGTTCGACCAGCAAAGAGCTCGAAGCCCCGGCAATTGCTGCCGTTGCACAGTGGAGGTTCATTCCCCGGCAAGAAGGAGGCCGAAACGTCGCGACGTCCATCTTTCAGACAATTGATTTCAGGCTGCACTCCCCGATCGGCCAAGCGGTTGAGCCCAGAGTCATCGTTCAACCCTTTGAAATACTTGGGCAAGACCTGTCCGCTCGGTCCAAGTAACCAGCGACATCCGCCGGGCCCAGGCACGACGCCTGCCATCAGCGCCCATGCACCCCGTTGCGCCAGGCCGGCGGCAGGATCGCCTGCGTCCCGAGCAGGTAGTTGCGGTAATAGAGCCAGAACACGAACAGGCCGAGCGCGCCGAGGAACATCATCTCGCCAATCTGGCCGGCGGTGGAACGGCTGGTGCGGCGGAGCGATTGCACCACCCAGACCAACCCCGGGGCGATGGCAAAGGCGACGAGCGAGGAACCGAACAGCACCATGCCGATGATGAACAGCACGCGCAGCAGGACGTCATCGATCAGCCGGGACTTGTAGGCGACGATCTCATTGCAGAGATTCAAAAGCAGCAGACAGCACGGGAGCACGTAGTAGCGTTCGAGCGCGGCGGTGGCCTTCATTGCCGGGGGAACCTGAGGGTGAGCGTGAACGTGATCAACCGCAACGTGCGCCGCGCTTGATTTTCCCCCGTTTTCACCTTCCCTCTCCCTTTGACCTCCCCATGGCGACCTATGTCTATGAAACCATCCCCCGGCAGCCGGGCGAAGCCCCGCGGCGCTTCGAGCAGGTGCAGAGCATGAAGGACACCCCCCTCCAGCGGCACCCGGACACGGGTGAACCGGTGCGGCGCGTGGTCAGCGGCGGTTTCGGCCTCATGGGTGTGCGTGAAAAAAGCCCCGCCACCGCCCCGGCCGCACCCTGCAGCCCCGGCTGCGCCTGTCACCGCGGGCCGCGGATCCCCTCTCCTTGACCCCCGACCAATCATGATCAACTACAGCCAGCCCGACCTCACCCAACATCCGCCGCGCAGCGTGCGCGTCCGCCTCGGCGGCTACGCCCACCTCTGCCGGCTGCTGGACAAGGCCCGCGCGGTCCTTGCCGGCAAGGGCGCCGAATACCACTACAACTGCCCGCTCGACCAGCAGTTCTTCGCCTTCACCCGCATCAATCACGACGTGATGCTCGCCGAGATCAAATCCGGCAAGACCGACACACAGATCCTCGCCTGGGTCAACGAGCAGTCCAACCGGCTCCCCGCCGAAGTGGCCGCCTGGTCCGCCTGGATGGAGCAGCATGGTCCCGGCGGACCCGAGGGGCACGAGTGGCTGGCCGGCGTGATCAAGGGACACAACTCCACCCGCAACGACATCCGCTCGTTCGCCGACCTGCTCGATTTCGACGACTACCACAGCTACGGCGGCAAGGCCTGAGCGGGGACAATTCAGCCCGCTAATCACGCGGATAAACGCGAATAGAATTTCCAGAAAGCCCGGTCCACTGGGCGGTGGGTTTATTCAAGCAATCCGATTTTCTGCTGTTTCTCCCCTGTAATCCGCGTGAATTCGCGTTATTCGCGGGAAATCTTCTGCATGGATCCGTATCGGTAGTCCGCTCACAGCTCCGTGTACTTCTCCGCCCGGCCGCGTGCCTTCTCCACCGGGTATTTCTTCGCGTTGGCGGCCATCTTCGTCTCGATGGCCGCGGCGAGGTCGATGCCGCAGATGTTGGCGAATTCCAGGGCGTAGATGACGACATCGGCGATCTCCGCCTCGATGGCCGGCCGTTTTTTCGGATCGCGGGCGGCCGCGAGCGAAGCCGAGGACTCCGCCCAGAGGAAATGCTCCATCAGCTCGCCCGACTCCGCGGCCAGCGCCATGCTGAGGTTTTTCGGCGAGTGAAACTGCTCCCAGTCGCGTTCGCGCACGAACGCCAGCACCCGGGCCCGCAGTTCCGCCACGGTCGTGTCCGCATCGGTCAGTGGTTTCATGCCCCGGAGTCTGGCGGCGGCCAAGGGGTTGCGCAAGCACCGCGCCGGCCCGGTCCGGCCGCACAGTTCGCGCCCATTGGCGGGGGCCGGTGATTTGTCATGGTTTCAATATTTTGTTGGCGGCTGGCACGAGGTGTGCATTTTAGCCCTTGTACTCAGCCCAATGTCACCCGCACTCCAACAGCAGCGCCTCCAGCGAGCCGGCACTTCGATCACGAAGGCCGGATCGCCGATTGGATGCGTGCAGATGCGCCAGTGTGCCTCCAATTGGCTGAAACAGACCACCGGCCAGGACTGCCACTGCTGATCAAACCCTAACCCGGTTTTACTTTCAGCTCCTCGGAGTCCCGGCGGTACCAGACCGACGAGAAAGGAACCAACATGCATACCATCATCCATCGCCTCAACCACAGTCGCTTCCCGAGCCCGGAGTCCAAGCAGGACTTCCGTTCGCCGCACTATGACTGCCTGGACCTCGCCGCGGCTCTGAAGCTCGTCATCTACGTGCCCGGCGTCGACGCCGGCGGCGTGGAAATCACGACCCGGGGACCCGACCTCTTTGTGACCGCCCGCAAGACCCACCACGTCCGCGCCAACTGGCAGGCGTTGCACCTCGAAAGTGCGCAACGCGACTACCAGCTCAAGCTGCGGCTCGGGGTGAGCTTCGACTATGAAGCTTTGCAGGCCTCCGTCACCCGGGGTGTGCTCACCATCGTGTTGCCGAAAAAGCGCCTGGTTGCCGCCAGCGCGCCGTTGCCGCAACGCCAGGTGGCCTGACCCCGCGAGGAAGTGGCGCGCGCGTCGGCTTACGACGCGCGCGCCCGCTTTCTGATTTGCGCGCCCGCTTTCTGATTTTCCGGGAACAAATCGCGCCCGGCCGTGTTCTTAACAGGAAGATCCTTGGCCCTGACCCGGCCGCCCGCCAAACACCATGACCTTTTTCCCTCAGAACCCCCTCAAGCGCTCCGCGGCCGCACCGGCCGTCCTGGCCCCTATCCGGCCGGCGCAGATGCACGACATCCTTTGGAACCGGCCCGTCTTCAAGGCGCCCGCCCTGTCCAATCCCCGGATCACACCGGACCCGCTGCCTTTCACCACCAACCGCCTGACCCAACCGGCGCTGCGCGACTGAGTCCGCCCGGCCGGTTTCATCTGTTTCCAATTTCCCACCGCGCGAGCATCCCCGCTCGCGCTTTTTTTGCGCTCATCCTAAATTCCGCAGTTCAATCCAACCACGGATTGCACAGATATCACGGATGCAGAATCTCGCAGAAGCATACCTTTTGGCCGGCCCTTCACCAACCGGGTGAAGGACCGACCATTCGCAACGGATTGGTGATCCGTGCCCATCCGTGAAATCCGTGGTTTCAACTGCGTTTTATCCGGGAAAATTCAGTTGACCGCTAATCACGCATATAAACGCGAATAGAATTCCCGGAAATCCCAGTCCACGGGGTGGTGGGTTTAAACAAGCGATCCTGTTTTCACCTGTTTTCCCTCTGCAATCCGTGGGAATTCGCGTTATTCGCGGGAAATCATCTGCATGGTTCCGGTTTATAGGCTCATTTCTCCGGCACCAGCCAGGCGCAGTGCGCCGTGGCGCCGGTGTCCGCCTTGAGCCGGTCGGCCAGAACCGGCAGCACGCTGCTGATCTCCGCGTCGATCTGCCACGGCGGATTGAGGATCAGCAGCCCGCAGCCTTTCATGCGCAGCGGCGATCCGTCGCCCGCGATGCTGAACTCGGCCACCAGCACCGGCACGGCCAGCGCGCGCACCGCGTAATGGAATTCATCCGTCCGCGCCCGTTCCGTGAGCGGATACCACACGGCGATCACCGCCCCGGGCAACCGCCGCAGGGCTTCGACCAGTCCGCGCAGGATGCCGGTGAACTCCGCCTTGCTCTCAAACGGCGGGTCGACCAGCACCAGCGCCCGCTTCTCCGGTGGTGGCAGCAGGGCTTTTAGGCCGGTGTAGCCGTCGATGGCCTGCACGGTCACCCGCGACTCCCGCGCAAATTCAAAATCCAGCGCCTCGGCGTCGTCGGCCCGCAGCTCGCACAGCGCCATCCGGTCCTGTGGCCGGAGCAGCAGCTTTGCGATCCACGGCGACCCCGGGTAATATTTCAGTTCGTCACCCGTCGCGCCCTGGCGGTCGTTGAACCGCCGCACGAGCGCGAGGTAGTCGTGGAGGACAGCCGGCAGATCCTGCGCGCCCCACAGCCGGCCGATGCCGGCCGGATGCTCCGGCTCGCGGACCCGCCCGTCCGGCAGTTGGGACGGCACGGAAAGATCATAGCCGCCTCGGCCCGCGTGGGTGTCGAGGTAAAGAAAGCCCTTGGCCTTGCGCTGCATCGCCCGGACGAGCTGCAGCAGCAGGACATGCTTGAAGACGTCGGCGAAGTTGCCCGCGTGGTAGTGGTGGCGGTAGTTCAAGGTTTCTTCGGTAGGGCGCGGATTCCGCTCCGCGCCGTTTGTGCGGCGGTCGCCGGAGTAACCGACCTACCCCACCGGCACCTTGACCACGCACTTGCGCACCAGCACGGGTGACGTGACCGCGTGCGACATGTGCCCGTCCTCGGGGAAAAAGATCATGACTTCCCCGCTCCGCGCCCGCAGGACCGACGTGTCCGCGTAATCGCGATATTTGATCATGTCCTTCACGTCGTCGTAGGGCTGCTCGGGGGTCAGCCGCGCGCGGCTGGCGATCTCCATGAACTCCTCGCCTTCCAGCAACGCCTGCACGTCGATGTTCCTGCGGTGGGTCTCGAAAAAAACGTCCGGCCTCGGCCGGCTCATGTAGGCCGCGTCAATCGCAACCATGCCGCCGCCTAAGTCCACCTTAACTGATTCATCGGCCGCCAGGGCAAAAAGCCGCGACCTTTCCGGCGAATCCTGCCGGGTCAGCTTTTCCACATAAGCCAGGGCCGCCTGTATCTCCGGCCAGGCTTTCGTCTGGGCCCGCACTGTTTCCAAGGATCCGAAAATTGCCATGATCCTGCGCAACTTGATGATGCCAAGAGGCGCACGCAAGCCATGAACCTAACTTTTCTGAATCCAAGCGATCAGAAGGAAAATAGCTAACCCCTCAGGTTCATCCAGTGGCCAGATTTTTGCATTATATAGCCTTGAGCCACTTGGTGTTTATTGATTTCACCGAGCCATGAGCCGCCACGCGTTCTCGAGAGCAGTCCTTGCTGCACTTTTTCTCTTTGTGGGCGCGACGGATCTTGTGGCGCAGTTCTACTGGTCATCCAATGCCACGAGCGGGGATCTCAGCCAAGCAGCCAATTGGGACGGCGGCATCGCGCCGCCGAACAACGGCACCGCCGACCTCGACTTTTCCAACTCATACCGAAGTTCGGTGACGCTTACCGCATCGCTCTCGGTCCACTCACTCATGTTCACGAGCGATGGGCCTCTGAACTCGATCGGGACCACTTCCGCGAACGCCTTCACCTTGGGTGTTGGTGCCGGTGGCATCACCCTATCCCGAGGCATCGACACCGACGGTCCACCTTACGTTACATTCGCCGCCGGCCTGCCAATTCAGTTGCTGACGTCCCAGACTTGGAAGGTGAATGACGGCAGCCAGCTGACAGTCGCCGGCGTGATTTCCGGCAACAACGGGAGTACATTGAACTTCGGCTATGATCACAGCGATTACAACCAAGGTAGTGTCTACCTTCTGGGCAACAACACCTATGCGGGTGGCACGAATATCAACAACGATCTGTACTTCTACGTGGGCAGCAACACGGCCTTCGGTACCGGCCCGATCACCATCAACTCCAACTTCTGGTTCGGATCCACCAATGGTAGCCATACCATCGCCAATCCCATCGATTTCGTCGCCTATAACAATTTCAACTACGATGGCACCGCCGGCTCACTGACCCTCAGCGGCAACCTTACCCTCCATCAGAATATTACCATCAAGCCGACCGGCCGTTATCCGCTCTACATCACCGGCAACATCGGCGAGACCAACGGCAGCCAATACCTTTTCGTCGAATATCCCTTTTACGACGGCCTCAACGGTACGGTCTTTCTCGAGGGCACCAACACCTACACCCACGGGACCCAGGTCACTGCCGGCAACCTTGTTTTCGGGAGTGCTGCCTCCATTCCGGCGAACGGCAGCCTCTATGACAGCTCTCCCGGCTACATCGGCATCAGCTCGACCAGTTTCCCGACCAGCCTGCAGCACGATTTCATCGATCGTTTCAACCCGGGCAGCAACGGTGCGATCGGCTTTGACACGGACCCCGCCCAGTCCTCGCCCAATAATTTCACCGGTGCGATCGATCTCACCGGTTTTGACCCGAATTTTCGCATCGGCTCCGCCACGCGCGCAATCATCTCGGGTACGATCACCCCGCAGAGCAACGCCTATGCCTACCGTTTCGGATTCGGCGGAGGTTATCTTGAGGTCGCGTCCAATCTCACCGACCTCGATGTGGACCACACCCGTGGCGTCAACCTTTACGACGATAATTCCACGGGCGTCAGCCCGCTGACCGTCCGGCTGACGGGCACAAACACATATACCGGCAACACCGATGTCGGCGGTTCGGCGCTCATCTTTGGCACCCCGGCTTCGCTGCCCGCCACAGGCAGCCTCAATCTTAACGGTAACGCCTACATCGGCCTCGGCCTGGCTGCGGACATTCCCAGCACCGACAACACCACCATCCCGGCTTTCCTCAATCGTTTCGGTAGCACCAACGGCATCGTCGGGTTCGATTCGGCCAACGTCAGCACGCCCCGCACCATCGCCGCCGACATCAACCTTAATAGCTCCGATAGTTTTAGCGAGGACACCTTCCTGGGCACCAGCACCAATCTCACCCTGTCCGGAACGCTGACTTTTCCCGGCAGCGGCGATTACCAATTCGTCGCCTACCGGGGTGGCCAGTTCACGGTCCAGAGCACGCTCAGTGGCAACCGGAACGTCACGATTGGCACAAATGACAGTACATTATCAACCGGTCCGCAGACCAGCGATCCATCGAGCAGCCTTTTCTCCACCGTCACCCTGACTGGCGACAATACTTATACCGGCAACACCATCCTCAATGCCGGGCGGCTGGTCGTCGGCCAGAGCAACGGCGTGATCGGCGCCGTTCCGACCAGTGCGCTCGGCAGTACCACCACCCTTCCCACCCTGGAGACCGACGGCTACAACCTCGACAACGGCCGGCCCAGCGTCCGGCTCGAAGCCGCGACCAACGGCATCATCATCGCCAACCCCATTTATCTCCATGGCTCCGGCCTCGATCTCACCGGCAGCAATTCCTTCACCCTCTCCGGCACCATCTCTTCCCCGACGGATTACCAGCTCGCAAAGTATGGCACGGGCACAGTCACCGTTTCCGGCAACAATACCTTTGATGGCGGTATCTACATTGACCAGGGCAATCTGACCTTCATCCAGAACACCTCCGCCGGCACCGGCCCCCTGTCCTTCGGCTCCGGCAGCAACTCCGCGACCTTCACCAGCATGGCCCCCTCGATCGGCGGCCTATCCGGCGGCGGCGCCTCGACCCTGCTGACCCTTGCCTCCGGCTCCACACTGTCAATTAACCAGGATTCCGACGCCACTTTCGGCGGCGTCATCGCCGGCTCCGCTTCAAGGGTGAGCAAGTTCGGCGGTGCCGCCTTGGACCTCTCGGGCGACAGCACCTTCGACGGCGGCCTGGACGTGCACGAAGGCGTGCTCCTGCTCGGCAGTTCCACCAAGCTGAACGGCACCGTCAGCGGGGATCCGCTCAACTTCAACACCGGTCCGGTCGGCACGGGCCCGCTCACCCTGGAGGACGGGGCGGAATTGAGCGTCTCCGCCGCCAATGTGACCCTGGCCAACACGGTCCACTTGAACGGCTTCATCGCCAACGAGGATGCCGAGGACGCCAACCTCGCCGGCAACCTGACCTTGACCGGCATCATTGACGGCATCAACGGCGGCTTCGACTGGTGCTCTTACGGCACGCTGACCCTCACCAATGGGGCCAATACTTTTGCCCAGGGCGTGGACATGCGGAATGGCACCCTGCACCTGGGCGCATCGACCAACGGGACACCCGGATCATTCACCGCCGGCCCGATGGGCACAGGCACCCTGACCCTCTATGATGGCACCACGGTCTCGGCCTCGGCCCCCTCGGTGACGCTGGCGAATTATATCACCCTGAATGGCGACGGCGGCAGTTACAGCTTCGGCGAAACGGGCAATGCCAACAATTTCACCATCACGGGTGACATCGACGGCTATGGTGACATCTCGTATTATGGCACCGGCCGGCTGACCCTGTCCGGCAATAGTACCTTCAGCAGCCTCTCGATCTACTCGGGAACGCTGGTGCTGGCCAACTCCTCCTATACTGACGAGGGCATTTCCGGTCCGGCCGGCCACGGCGGCCTCTATCTGTTCGACGGCAGCACGCTCGGGGTCGACCTTTCCATCCGGCCACTCCTCAGCAGCATCACCCTGCAAAACCCCATCGCGCTCGATCCCACCAGCGCGACCCATGTCACCATTGATGCCACTGGCGGCCCCCTGTCCCTCACCGGCATTATCACCGGCAGCGCAGGTCTGACTGTAACCGGGGCGCATGCCCTTACGCTGACCGGCAACAACACCTTCACAGGCGGCGTGACCGTGACCGGCAGCGGCATCCTCGCGCTGGGCAGTAACACCAAGCAAAGCGGCAACACCACGTCTACCATCCCGTTCAACACCGGCCCGGTCGGCACCGGCACTCTGACCCTGCAGAGCGGCGCCACCCTGACCACCGCCGGCATCGACAATGTCACCCTCGCCAACAACCTCGCCCTGCCCGGCGGCACCGTCACCTTTGCTTTCTCCAATGAGCATTACTATTCCGAATCGTATTACTACGACAGTGTGGTCCTGGGTGGGACGATCACTGGCAGCGGCGCGATCAGCCTTTATGGCACTGCCGGCAACCTGCACGACGGCTACCACGCCGGCGGTTACCTGCTGCTCTCCGGCGCCAACAGCGGCTGGAGCGGCGGGCTGAACATCTACGGGAACAATACGGTCTATGTGAACTCCGACACCGCCCTGGGCACCGGGCCGCTCTGGATTGATCCGAGCAGCAATTCGACGGTCGAATTCAGCTCCTTCGCCCCAACTCTCGGCGGGCTCAGCGGCGGCTTCAGCGGTTCCTACAACAGCACCATCCAGATCGACAACGAGACCAACCTAACCATCAACCAGGCCACCAACGGCACCTTCGCCGGCATCATCACGGGCCTCAACCTGACCAAGGCCGGCGTGGGCACCCTGACCCTGACCGGGGCCAACACCGTCACTTACATCGCCATCACCGCGGGCGCCCTCCAGATCGGCGACGGCGGCACCACCGGCTCGGTCGCCAGCAACATCGTCGACAACGCCACCCTGGCCTTCAACCGCTCGGACAGCTCGTTTGTCTATGGCGGCAACATCTCCGGCACCGGAGCGCTGAAACAGATCGGCAGCGGCTCGCTCTACCTCACCGGTGACAGCGGGGGCTTCACCGGCACGACGACCATCTCCTCCGGCTACCTCGTGATCGGCAATGGCTCCACCACCGGCGTCCTCGGCGGCAACATCGTGGACAACGCCGTGCTGACGTTCGCGCATTCCAACGCCTATACCTTCGGCGGCAACATCTCCGGCTCCGGCGTGATCTTCCAGAGCGGCGCCGGCAACCTCACCCTGACCGGCGCCAATACCTACGCCGGCACCACCAACATCTCCTCCGGCACCCTGACGGTCGGCGCGGCCAACACCCTGCCGGTCGCCGGCAATGTCAGCCTGCAGGCCGGCGCCGCCCTCAATGTCGCCTACAACCAGACGCTCGGCGGCCTCAACGGCTTCGCCACCAGCTCGGTCATCCTCGGCAGCGGCACGACCCTCACACTGGCGGGCCTCAGCGGCAGCCAGATCGACCCGGTGCTCAGCGGCAGCGGCGCGCTCGCGTTCACCGGCCCCGGCACCTATGTCCTCACCGCCGCGAACACCTTCACCGGCGGCATCACCTTCGGCAGCGGCAGCACCCTGGTGGTCGGCGCGGACAACAATCTCGGCGCCGTGCCCGGCTCGGCCACGCCGGGCCAGCTCACCTTCAACGGCGGCCTGCTGGAAACCGTCACGAATTTCACCCTCGCCGCCAACCGCGGCATCGCCCTCGGCGCCGCCAATGGCACGCTTTACACCGATCCCGGCACGATCCTCACCTACGGCGGCATCATCGCGGGCAGCGGTAGCCTCACCAAGGCTGGCGCCGGCCGGCTGACGCTCACGGGCGCGAGCACGTTCACCGGCGGGGCGACGGTCGCCGCCGGCAAGCTGTACCTCGGCAACACCAGCGGCTCGGCCACCGGCACGGGAACCGTGTCCGTGGCCGCCGGGGCCGAACTCTGGGTGGGCGACGGCACCGCGATCGGCTCCCTGAGCGGCAACATCGCCGATGCGGGCAAGGTGGGCTTCAACCGCCCCGACAACCAGACCTACGCCGGCGTCATCTCCGGCAGCGGTGTCCTCGACAAGCAGGGGACCAACACCCTCACCCTGACCGGTGCCAACACCTATACCGGCAACACCACCGTCTCGAACGGTACGCTCACCGTCGGCGCCACCAACGCCCTGCCCTTGGCGACCACGGTGCTGATCAATCCCCTGATGACCCTGAACGTGGCCTTCGACCAGACGATCGCCGGCCTGGGCGGCAACGGCAACATCCTGCTCGCGACCGGCAAGACCCTGACCCTCAACAATGCCTCGAGCGCATCGCTCGGCGGCGCGATCTCCGGCGCCGGCACCCTGGCCAAGACGGGAACCGGCACCTTCACCCTCTCGGGCGCCAGCACCTATACCGGCGGCACGGTTGTCGATTTCGGCACCCTGAACGTGGCTGGTGGCTCGGTCAGCCAAGCCGCCGCCAATGTCACGGTTGGCAATCTCAGCGGGGACAATGCCTTCCTCACTGTTTCCAGTGCCGGCTCCGTCACGAGCAACTACAGCTCCATCGGCAACATCTCCGGCAGCACCGGCTCGGTCACGGTCACCGGCACCGGCAGTTCATGGAACAATGGGTTCACGGACGTGGGCTTGTCCGGAACTGGATCACTCACGATTGCCAGCGGGGGCTCCTTCAACGGCTCGGTCCTCTCCATCGGCCGCAACTTCGGCGGCACCGGCTCGGTCACGGCCACCGGATCCGGCAGCTCCTTGAGCCTTTCGGATGTTCTCCTCCTTGGCAACGAGGGCACCGGCTCACTCGCCATCGCCAGCGGCGCCTCCGTTTCCGATTATGGTACTTCGATCGGCTTCGTTGCCGGCAGCTCCGGCACGGCCACGGTTGCTGGTGCCGGCAGTACTTGGACAAATTCGCTCAACCTGTTTGTGGGTAATTTTGCCCCCGGTTCGCTGGCCATCACCGGTGGCGGCCTTGTCTCCGCCACCCACGGCCAGCTCGGCAGCAATGCCGGCGTCACCGGCACCGCCATGGTCGATGGCGCCGGCAGCACCTGGTCCAATTCCAGCGACTTGTTTGTGGGTGTTTACGGCCTCGGCACCCTCACGCTGGCCAACGGGGGCACGGTCAAAGTCAACAGCGGGACCGGCCTTGTCACCCTCGGCAATAATTCCGGCGCCCAGGGCACGCTCAACATCGGAGCGTCCTCGGCTGGTTCCGCGGCCGCCGGCGGCATGGTCAACGCCGCGAGCATTACGACTGGCAGCGGCACCGGCACATTGCAGTTCAACACCACGGCCACCACCGCCAGCCCTTATTACCTGACCCCGGACGGCACCGCCGGTGGCACGGCCGTCGCGATCACCGGCCCGACCAAGGTCGTCAACACCAATGGCTACAATGTCCTGACCGGCACCAACACCTACACCGGCGGCACCACGATCAACGGCGGCACCCTCGTCGCGGGCAGCAACGGCGCCTTCGGCTCGGGCACGGTCTCGCTCTCGGGCGGCCAGCTGGGCGTTGCGAACGGCGTCACCTTCAGCAACCCGCTCAACCTGTCCGGCGGCGGCACCTTGTCCGGCAACGGCACCTTCGCCGGCCCGCTGACCCTGGGCGCCGGCGTCATCGTCTCCCCGGGCAATTCGCCGGGCAACATGACCTTCACCAACACCCTCACCATCAATCCCGGCTTTGAGTACGACTGGCAGGTCCAGAGCACCACCGGCACCGCGGGCACCAACTGGGACCTGATCACCGTGTCCGGCACCCCGGGCGTACTCGACCTGACCAACGCTGGCAACTTCACCCTCAAGGTCATCTCCCTCAACCTCGCGGGCAATCCCGGCGCCCTCTCGGGCGTCAGCTTCAGCACCAATTATTCCTGGGTCATCGCCAGCGCCGCGGGCGGCATCACCGGCTTCAACGCCAATAATTTCATCATCGACGGCACCTCGTCGTTCATCGCGACAAACGGCTTTGGCGGCACCTTCGGGGTGTCCGTCTCGGGCAACAACCTGGTGCTGAACTTCACCTCCGTGCCCGAGCCGTCGACCTACGCCCTGCTCGCCCTCGGCCTCGGTTTCCTCGGCCTGACCTTCCGGCGCCGGCGGGCCTGATCTTTTCTGGTCACCTCAGCCAAGGGGCCGCCCGCCGGGGCGGCCCTTTTCTTTGCGCTGATTCCAATGCACCGAGCTTGCTTCGGCTTGGATGTAGCCGGCCTCGCTGAGGCCGGTTCCGAACAGATCCGGGGTCAGCGACCCCGGCTACACCAATTGGCTTGGGTCAAATGCCTCGGGGCTGGCCCCGAGGATCTTGTCTTCAGGGCTCCAGCTGCTGCGCCCGCCCGACCAGGCTGATGAATTCCGCACGGTAGCCGCCGGCGTCGCTCCCGAGCCCGGCGCGCGCCCATGCGATCACGTCGGCCAGCGCGACCGGCGGCGGCGCCTCCCGCAGCGCCATCCCGAACGCCGCCACCGCCGCCGCGAACTTGAAATCCTGGCTCGCCTGGGCAAACCCCGCCCCCGCGTCGCGGAGCACAAACTCCACCTTCCGGCTGGTGTCGCCACCCGGCTCCTTGTAGCGGAGCTTCACCGTGAGCATCTCGCCTCCACCGGCTCCATGCTCTCCGCTCCCCGCTCCCCGCTCGGCCCGCTGGTATTTCAACGCGTCCACCGTCCCGGTTACCGGCGGTTCCGCGCCGACGGGGACAATCTCGTAGAGCGCCGTCACCGTGTGTCCGGCGCCGACCTCGCCCGCGTCCACCCGGTCGTTGTTGAAATCCTCCTTCGCCAGCAGCCGGTCCTCGTAGCCGATGAGCCGGTAGGCCTGCACCACCGCGGGATTGAACTCGACCTGGATCTTCACGTCCTGGGCGATGGTCATGAGCGTGCCGCCAGCCTGCTCGACCAGCGCCTTCTTCGCCTCGGCGAGGGTGTCGATGTAGGCGTAGTTGCCGTTGCCCTTGTCGGCCAGCTGCTCGAGCGTGCTGTCCTTGAGGTTCCCCATGCCGAAGCCGAGCACCGTCAGGAACACGCCGCTCTTCGCCTTCTCCGCCACCAGCCGCACGAGTTCGCCCTCGCTGGTCACGCCGACGTTGAAGTCGCCGTCCGTGGCCAGGATGACGCGGTTCACGCCGCCGGGGATGAAATTCGCCTTGGCGATGTCGTAGGCCAGCTGGATGCCCAGCGCCCCGTTGGTCGAGCCCTCGGCCTGCAGGCGGTCGATCGCGTCCATGATCTCGGCCTTGTGCGCCGCGCCCGTCGAGGGCAGCGCGAGGCCCGAGGCGCCCGCGTAGATCGCGATGGCCACCCGGTCCTCCGGCCGCAGCCGGTCCACCAGCAGCCGCAATGACTGCTTCACGAGCGGCAGCTTGTTCGGCTCGTCCATCGAGCCCGACACGTCGAGCAGGAAGACCAGATTGGCCGGCGGCCGCGCGGCGTCGCTGACCTCGCGGGCCTGGAGCCCGATGCGCACCAGCCGGTGCGCCGGGGCCCACGGCGCGCCCGCCACTTCCAGGCTGGCGGCAAACGGCGCGCCGGCGGCCGGCGGCGGATAGGCGTAGGGGAAATAATTCACCAGCTCCTCGATCCGCACGGCGTCGGCGGGCGGGCGCTGCCCCTGCGTGAGGAAGCGCCGCACGTTCGCATACGACGCCGTGTCCACGTCCACCGCGAAGGTCGACAGCGGGTCGGCCGCTGCATTCTGGTACTCGTTATCCCGGCGGAAAGCGTAGGCCTCGGTGTTGGCCGCCCCCCCGGCGGGCGCCGGGACGGCCTCGGCCTTTTCCTTGACCCCGGCGGTGACGATCCGCGTGCCCGCCAGGGTGTGTTGGGCGGCGGGACGGCTGGCGCCCGAGACCATGAAGGGGCTCAGCACGATCTTCCCGCCCGCGTCCTCCAGCCGGCCGGCGGCGACGGGCGCATTCCGCAGCTCCGGCGGCGGCGGGACGCTGCGCGGCGCGCTTTGGGCCTGCCGGGTCGTCGGCAAGGTCGCGGCGCCGGCGTCAATGCCGAACCGCGCTTTCTGCTCCGCCATCCCCTGGTCCTTCAATGCGTCCTCGATGCTCTTTTTGTCCAGTGTGTCCGCGGCCGGCGCCTTCATGTCGTCGTGGCCCGCCCGGTCCTGCGCGGCGGCCGCCACGTCGGCCGCCGCGCTGGCAACCGGCAGGCCCACGGCCGGCGCCGGGGCGACCTTTTCCGCCGGGGCCGTCAGCGGCACCTCAAGGTATTGCTTCTGGCCCGGCAGGCCTTCGTGCTGCTGCCAGTAGATGAAAAACACGGCGAAACAGGCCGCCGCGAGGCTGGATATGGTCCAGTACGGAAACCGCACCACCTTGGCCAGGGGGCCGCGCGGAACCGCGGGCGCGGCCGGTTCCATGGGTTCGTGCTCGAGGGCGGCCGTCAGGGCCGCGGCGGTGCCGGCGATCTCGGCGACCAGCTGCCGGGCCGCGGGGTCCTGCGCCAGGTCCTGCTCAAATTCGGCCCGTTCCGCCGGCGCCAGCTCATTGAGGGCGTAGGCGGTCAGCCGGGGATCGTCGGGGGAAATGGGGTTGGTCTTCATGTTTTGCTGTTCTCTGTTCTCAGTGCTCGGTTCTCGGTGTTCGGGGCCGGGTCATTCGGTCTGCGCGGCCATCTCCTGCCGCAGCGTCTTGAGCGCGGTGTGCAGGATGAACCCGACGTTGGTCACGGACAGGGCCGTGATGCGGCTGATTTCCTGATAGCTGAATCCGTTCTGGAATTTCAGCCGCACGACTTCCTGCTGGTTGGGCGTGAGCCGGCCGATCAGCTGCAGCACCGCCGCGTGCTGCTCGGCCCGCTCAAGGGTGCGGCCGGGCCGCGGGTCGGGGGCCGTCAGCTGCTCGGCCTGGCCGTCGGCAAAGCGCTTCATGCGCCCCTCCTTCCGCAGCACGTCGTGCGTGCGGTTGCGGCAGACGGTGAAAAGCCATTCGGCCACGTGCCCGTCCACCGCCGCGGGCGGCTGGGCCATGAGCCGGACGAAGGTGTCCTGGACCACGTCCCGCGCCCGGTCGGCGTCGCCGCCGAGGAGTCGGGTGGCATAGCGCAGCAGCGGCGCCTGATGGCGTTCCACCGCCGCCGGCACGAAGGAGCTGGCATCGGGGCTGGCATGGGGTTGTTCCGGTTCGGGGTTCACGTTCCTTGCTCCTCCGACGGATGATTGCCGGGTTTATTAGGCCTTGGACACAGAAATATTCCGCCCGCCCCTTGCCCGCCGCGAAATTGGCGCTTTAATCGCGCCATGCCTCGCCGCCCGGCCTCCGTTCTCTGCCTGCCGTCCTCCGTCCTCCGACAGTCGGCCGTAGCTTTATGCGTAGGTGGATGTCTGCTGTCCTCCGCCTGCGTCCGCCGTGAAACCCAGGTCGAGACCGGCAACCGCGCCCAGATCCTCCACCTGGGCAACGGCGCGGAGCCGGCCACCCTCGACCCGCACCTGGTCGACGCCTACACCGACGCGCGGCTGATCGCCGCGCTGTTCGAGGGCCTGACCGCGATCGACGAAACCAGCTCCCGGGCCGTGCCCGCCGCCGCCGAGCGCTGGGAGACCTCCGCCGACGGCCTCGTATGGACATTCCACCTTCGCGCGAACCTCCGCTGGTCGAACGGCGAGCCGCTCACCGCCGATGACTTCATCCAGTCCTGGCGCCGTTGCCTTTCCCCGGAACTGGCGTCGCCCTATGCCTATTTCCTGTTCCCGGTGAAAAACGCCGAGGTTTTCAACAGCCGCCAGGAGCCGGACCCCGGTGCCCTCGGCCTGGCCGCGCCCGATCCCCGCACCCTGGTCATCACCCTCGGGCACCCGACGCCCTATCTGCCCCTGTTGCTGGCCAACTCCTCGTGGTATCCGGTCAACCCGCGCGTGCTGACCCGGCTTGGCGGACTCACCAACCGGGACACGCCCTGGCTGACGCCCGACAATTTCGTCGGCAACGGCCCCTTCACCCTGAAGGAGTGGACCGCCAACGCCCGTCTCGTCGTGACGAAGAATCCGCTCTACTGGGACGCCGCCACGGTGCGCCTCAACGGCATCGTCTTCTATCCCATCGACAATCCCGACGTGGAGGAGCGCGAATTCCGCGCCGGCCAGCTGCATCTCACCCACAACCTGCCGCTCTCGAAAATCCCCGGTTACCGCGCCAGCGATCCCGACAAGCTGCGCCTCGACCCTTTCATCCAGACCATCTTCATCCGCTTCAACATCACCAAGCCGCCGTTCAACAACCCGAAGCTGCGCCGCGCGCTCTCGCTCGCGATCGACCGCGATTCGATCGCTCGCAACCTGCTCCACGGCTCGCACGCCCCGGCGCATGGCTTTGTCCCGCCCGGGATGTCGGGCTACGAATCCCGCGCGACAATGCCGGATGATTTCGCAGCGGCCCGCCGGCTGCTCGCCGAGGCGGGCTACCCCGGCGGCCGGGGCCTGCCGCCCTTCGAGCTTCAGGTCCGCAGCGACGAGCTGCAGCCGAAGATCGTCGAGGCGGTGCAGGCGATGTGGGAGCACGAACTGGGCGTCCACGCCACCATCGCCCAGCTCGAGCAGAAGACCGCCATCCAGAACCAGCGCGTGCTGGATTTCACCGTCGGTGCCAACGCCTGGGTCGCCGACTTTCCCGATCCGGTCGCCTTCCTCGACCTCTTTGTCACCAACGGCGGCAGCAACTGGACCGGCTGGGGCGACCCCGCCTACGACCGGCTCATCGCCGCCGCCGCCCGCAGCGCGGACGAACGCGAGCGTTTTGCCCTCTTTCAGCAGGCCGAGGCCATCCTGCTCGAGCAGGCCCCCGTCATCCCGCTCGTGTTCGGCGCGCGGACCTACCTCAAGGACCCGGCCGTCCGGGGCTGGGAACCCTCCACCACCGGCATCTACCAGTACAAAAAGGTTTACCTGCAGGGCCCCTGACCGCACCTTCTCCCTGTGACTTTCCGCCGCCTGCTGCTTCTTCTTGCCGTCGCCACCGCCGCGGCCCTGCCCGCCGCCGCCGGAGCCAAGGAGGGCGGCGTCACCATCGTCCGTGTCTTCACCGGCTGGCGCGACGCCGATTCCTTCAAGCGCATCTCCGAATATTTCACCAACCGGGAAAACACCGGCGGCGAAACCGTCCTGCGCTCCCATCCCGACCAGCGCGCGGGGTATTACTTTCTCGTGCGGGCCGCCAATCCCGGCACCCCCCTCGCGGTCCGCCTCAGCGTGCAGATGGTTGCCCCGACGGACGCCAAGCCGCGGACCTACGATTTTGCCGCCGAGCTGAAATCCGGCCAGAACGTCCTCAATCTTGGCCTCACCGGCCCCGACTGGCCCGACGCCAAGGCGAATCCCGTCGCCTGGAAACTCAGCCTGCTCGCCGCCGACGGCCGCCTGCTGGCCTCGGAAGAGAGCTATCTGTGGGAAAAGCCAGCCTCCCCGTAGGGCATGACTGAGCCGCTTTGGTCCGGGTGGCAGCCGCTCTCGCCGCGGTTCACGCCGCCCCCTCCCGTCCTCGCCGAAACCCTCGACGGCGGGCAGGCGTTCCGCTGGCGGCAGACGGACGGGGTCTGGACCGGCCAGTGGGCCGGACACCTCGTCCAGCTCCGGTCGGCGGCCGGCGGATTGGACTGGCGCAGCCCGCCGGCGCTGCAGGCCGCGGCGGCGGCGGCCCTGCCGCGTTACCTCGCGCTCGACCATGACTGGGCCGCGCTGACCGACTCGCTGCCCTGGCGCAGCGATCCGCATCTCGCGCAATGCCTCGCGGCCTTTCCCGGCCTCCGGCTGCTGCGCCAGCCGTTCGGGGAAACGCTCCTCGGTTTCCTCTGCAGCGCCACCAAGCAGATCGTGCAGATCAAGCAGATGGTCGCCCTCCTCGCCGCGCGCCACGGTTTGCCGCTGCTGCCCCTCCCTGCTCCCCGCTCCCGGCTCCCGGCTTCATTCCACCGCCTGCCCGCGTGGTCGGAGCTTGCGACCATCCCCGAATCGGAACTCCGCGCCTGCCTGCTCGGCTTCCGGGCGAAATACATCCATGCATCCGCAGTCTTCATCGCCGCCCGCCCGGGCTGGCTGGAGGAAACCGAGCACCTGCCCTATCCCGCGGCCAAGGCGCGCCTGCTGGAACTGCCCGGCGTCGGGGAGAAGGTCGCCGACTGCGTCCTGCTCTTCGGCGCGGGCCGGCTGGAGGCCTTTCCCGTCGACACCTGGGTGCTCAAGTCGCTCGCCCGGCGCTACGGCCTCGTGGGCTGGCAGCCGGCCCAGGTCGCCCATTTCGGCCGCACGCATTTCGGCGCGCGCGCCGGGCTGGCCCAGCAATACCTGTTCGCCTGGGAGCGCGAGTTCGGCGACCGTTCGCTGGAGGGCGGGACCGCTGGTCCCGCCACGGGCGCCGCCCTATGAGGTCGCGGGCTGATCCCGCTTCACCAGCCGCCACGGGAAAAAGTACGCCGCATACACCACGGCGTAGACGAGAAAGTTCTCCAGCTTGGCAAAGTGCGCGAACGCGAAGAAGAAGATCAGCAGGTGCAGCCGGACGACATTCCTGTAGGGCGCCATCATGCCGGTGAAGCCGGTCTTCCGGGCCGCCAGCCGCCGGTTGACGTCCGCGGCCTTGACCGAGGTGTCCGGCGGGGTGGACCCCGCCGGTTCCGGCCGCCGGAACGCCTGCCGCTCGGCCACCGCGGCCACAAGGACAAAGGGCCAG
>Ga0265318_10000378_pt1 | contig 34756 bp, 18 predicted proteins | sample 4821metaG_FD_192431 | JGI IMG/M metagenome (GOLD analysis project Ga0265318, IMG submission 192431) | Rhizosphere microbial communities from Carex aquatilis grown in University of Washington, Seatle, WA, United States - 4-8-21 metaG | ecosystem: Host-associated > Plants > Roots > Rhizosphere >... | reverse complement strand
GCCTGTGTCTCCCCCTCACCCCAGCCCTCTCCCCCTTGGGGGGAGAGGGAGTACGACGGTGCAAGCCTTCACCACCCGCACGCCCGGCGACAAGCCGCTGGCGGCGCCCGCGGTGCGCCAACGCGCTTACGAGCTCGGCATCGGGCTTCAGTTCGTGCCGGGCACCGGGCCTGCCGGGCGCATTTCCCATGCCGATCTCGACGCGTTCGTGGCATCGGGTGGAAGCAACGTCTCCGTTCGCTCCGGCCCCGCGCCGCGCGACGGGGTCGAACAGGTGAAAGTCATCGGCCTGCGCCGCAAGATCGCGGAGAAGATGCAGGAATCCAAGCGCCGCATCCCCCACTTCGCCTATGTCGAGGAGATCGACATGACGGAGTTGGAAAGCCTGCGCGCGCATCTGAACAAGACCAGGAAGAAGGACCAGCCCAAGCTCACCGTGCTGCCCTTCTTCATGCGCGCGCTGGTGAAGGTGCTGCCGGACTATCCCCAGATCAATGCGCGCTTCGACGACGATGCGGGCATCGTCCATCGCCACGCCGCCGTCCATATCGGCATCGCGACGCAGACCGCCAACTGGCTGATCGTGCCGGTGGTGCATCACGCCGAGGCTCTCGACGTCTGGCAGAGCGCGTTGGAAGTGGCCCGCGTCTCCACCGCCGCGCGCGAGAACAAGGCCACGAAGGACGAGCTCTCCGGCTCCACGATCACGATCACGAGCCTGGGTCCGCTCGGCGGTCTCGTCACCACGCCGGTGATCAACCATCCCGAGGTCGCCATCATCGGCCCCAACGCCATCGTCGAGCGCCCCGTGGTGCGCGACGGCCAAGTGATCGTGCGAAAGATGATGAACCTGTCGTCGAGCTTTGACCACCGCGTCGTCGACGGCTACGACGCCGCCGAGTTCATCCAGCGCGTGAAGGCGCTCTTGGAGCATCCGGCGATGCTATTTATGGACTAAGAAGTAACCTCCCCCTTGTGGGGAGGTCGAAAAATGCAAAGCATTTTTCGGGTGGGGGCAAGGCGCCCCGCACCGGACCCCCACCCGAAGCGCGTTCCGCGCTTCGACCTCCCCACAAGGGGGAGGTAAGAAGAGGCGATCATGTCCGACACCATCCACACCAAAGTCCTCATCATCGGCGGCGGGCCGGGCGGGTATGTCGCCGCGATCCGTTGCGGGCAGCTGGGGCTCGAGACCACGCTGGTCGAGTCGCACAAGCTCGGCGGGACCTGCCTGAACGTCGGCTGCATCCCGTCGAAGGCCGTCATCCATTCGGCCGGATATTTCGAGACGATGGCGCGCGCGGCCTCGGACAAGGGGCTGCACGGCATCAAGCTCGCGAGCCCGCCCACGCTCGACATGGCGGCGCTGGTCGCGTGGAAGGAGACGGTCGTCAAGAAGCTGAATACCGGCGTCGCGGCGCTTCTCAAGCGCGCCAAGGTGCGCGTGGTGCAGGGCTGGGCCGTGTTTTCCGACGCCAAGACCTGCAAGGTGGGCGACACCACCATCACCGCCGAGCACGTCATCCTCGCCACGGGATCGCTGCCGGTGGCGCTGCCCTTCCTGCCCTTCGGGGACAAGGTCATCTCATCGACCGAGGCGCTCGACCTCAAGGAGCTTCCGAAGAAGCTGGTGGTGGTCGGCGCGGGCTATATCGGGCTCGAGCTCGGCATCGCGCTGCGCAAATTGGGCAGCGACGTCACCATCGTCGAGGCGCTCGACCGCATCCTGCCGCTCTATGACGCCGAGCTCGTGGCGCCCGTCGCCAAATGGCTCAAGAGCAACGGCGTCACCGTGCATCTCTCCGCCAAGGCGAAAGGCGCGGACAAGGACGGGCTCGTCGTCGAGATGGCGGATGGGAAGACTGAGACGTTCCCCGCCGACAGAATCCTGGTCACGGTGGGGCGCAAACCCAACACGGAAGGCTGGGGGCGCGAGGCCATGGCGCTCGACATGGATGGCCGCTTCGTCAAGGTCGACGACCAGTGCCGTACCTCGATGAAGAACGTCTGGGCCGTCGGCGACCTCGTCGGCGAGCCGATGCTCGAGCACAAGGCCGCGACCCAGGGCGAGATGGTGGCCGAGATCATCGCAGGCCATAAGCGCCGTTTCGCGCCCGCCTCGATCCCCGCCGTCTGCTTCACCGAGCCCGAGATCGTGAGCGCGGGGCTGCTGCCCGCCGAAGCCGCCGCCAAGGGGATCGAGGCGATCACGGCCGTCTTCCCCTTCGCCGCCAACGGCCGCTCGCTGAGCATGGATTCGGGTGAGGGCTTCGTGCGCGTGGTGGCGCGCAAAGACGATCATCGCCTGCTCGGCATCCAGGCCGTCGGCGCGCACGTCGCCGAGCTTTCCGGCGAGTTCTCCCATGCGCTCGAGATGGGCGCGCTGCTCGAGGACGTGGCCGGCACGATCCACGTGCATCCCACGCTCAGCGAGGCCTATCACGAGGCGGCGCTGCGCGCGCTGGGGCACGCGATCCATATCTGAGGGCGCTGCCCCTCATGCTTCGACCCGCCTCCGCTAAAGCTACGGCGGGGCGAGTGAGAATCTCCTGGCCGCGGCGTAGCTTTAGCGAAGCCGGGCAAGCTCAGCATGAGGGACTGCATCAGTGCGCCAGATCAATGACCCTTCATCCTGAGCCTGTCAGCCTTCGCCAAGGCTACGGCGGACCAGGAGAAAAAGACCCGCCCGCCGAAGCTTCAGCGTAGGCGGGTCGAAGGATGAAGGGGCGGCACTGTTTCAAGAGCGTTATTTGCTCGAATAGAGCTTGAGCACGAACGCAGCACCGATGGCGCCGGAGCCGCCGGGCGAGCCCGCCCACCAGACATTGACCTTGTAGTTGCCGGGCGGCACGTCGTGCGTGCCGGTGCCGACGTGCTGGATGAAGTTCGCGCCCAGCATGTCGACGTCGGGCTCCGCGCCCAGCGCCACGGCCGGCGATGCGGCGCCGTAGGGCGTCTCATAATGGCCGTACATGTGCTGAAGCGGAACCGGGCCGCTCAGCGTCACCTGGAACAGCGCCAGGCTCGACACGCCATAGAGCGGGCCGCCGACGATCGCGCTCAGATGCGCGTCGAGGCACTGTCCGTCGCGCAGCGTGACGCCGGTGGTGAGGATGGGCTTCTTGTCGAATTGGCCGCCTTCGCCGCCGCCGCCCGGGTTGGTGATGAATGCCGCCTTCGTCACATGCAGATTCTCGTCGGCGACATCGGTGATGAGATTGACGGGGCCGTTGCATTTGTAGGGCGCTATGACCGGCGCGTTCGGGGCCCCTTTCTGGAAGAACGAGTTCTCCTGCGCGTTCGCGCCGCCGCACACCGCAAGCAACGCCGTCAGGCAGACAACACAGAGATTTCGCGTGTTCATGGGGAAAGTCCTTCCGTTCCGGCGGCAGCCCTCGCTGCCACCTGTGATAGAGATTACCATGACGGAAATGTTTCAGTAAGGACTCAGAAATGGATATGAACCTGCGGCGATGGACCTACCAGGGCTGGTGCAGGTTCGGGCTCAGCGCGGAAAATGATGTGCCTTGATGAGGCCCACGATGCGCTCGAGCCAGGCGCGATCGGTCTGCGAAAAATCGTCCGCCCTGTCGCTGTCGATGTCGAGCACGAGCTGCGTGCGGCCGTGCGCGACCAGGGGCACGACGATCTCCGACTTCGAGAGCGCGCTGCACGCGATGTGGCCCGGGAACGCGTCGACGTCGGGGACGATGACGGTCTCGCGCCCGCCGGCCGCCGTGCCGCACACGCCCTTGCCGAAGGGGATCGTCACGCAGGCGAGCGGGCCCTGGAACGGGCCGAGCGTCAGCATGTCGGGCGCGGTCGCGCGGTAGAAGCCGACCCAGTGGAAGCCGAACGCCGCTTTAAGGATCGCCGCGACATTGGCGAGGTTGGCGATCAGATCGTCCACGCCCGCCATCACCGCCTCGATCTGCGGCAGCAGGGCGGCATAGATCTCCTCGCGCGAGGCGCCCTCGGGGACGTGCAAAGTCTCGCTCAAGCCGGTCGTCCTTCCCGAAACGAAAAGAGGCCGCACAACGCGTGCGGCCCCTTATATCGCAGACGCGCCCTCAGCCCGTGATGAAGTCCGAGGTGGCGAGGCCCGTCAGGTGATGGCCGCCGGTCACGTCGATCACCAGATCCGCGCCCGCCTGGTAGCCCGCCATCCCGTTGGTGTCGACGATCAGGAAGGTGTGGCCTGCCAGGTTGCCGGAGGTCGCCGTGAACAGCACCGCGTGGTTGGCGCCGAGCTGGCCAGTGCCGATATCGGCGGCGAGCTCGGTGTTGAAGTTCGCGCCCGAATCCAGCATGCCGCCGTTCACGGCGCTGTCGATGCCGGTGACCGCCGTGTTCAGGTGGAACATGTCGCGCGTGGTGTCGAGACCGATGATGGTGTCGTAGGTGGGGCCCGTCGAGTCCGACGCAGCCCCGTAGACGAACACGTCGTGGCCCATGGAGACCGTCATCGTGTCGGCACCGCCGCCGCCGTTCAGCACGAAATTGTTGATGCTGGTGGCGGTGATCGTGTCGTTGCCCGCGGTGCCGTTGACCGTGATCGTGGTCGCGGAATCGACGCCGACGCTGAGCGCGTTCCACTGATCCAGGGCGAACGTCACCTGGTGGTCGGTGGTCACGATGCGGTCGACGCCGGCGGCCGAGAGGCCCGCGAGCTCCAAATCCGTCATGGCGGAGATGTGGGCGCCGGTGTCGGAGATCGACACCGCGTCGGCCTGGGTGAGCTGCACCGTGCCCAGCGCCTCGTACTGGGCGACCGCGAGCAGCAGCCTGTTGTTGGTCGAGTCGATGATGTTCACGCCGTCGCCCGCCAGCGCCTGGATCTGCGATGCGGTCATGGCCTGGATGTGGCCGGCGCTGTCGACGAGCTCGATGCTCGCATGCGTCGTGCCGTCGGCATTGAACAGCTCGCCGAGCACGTTGGTGTCGTGGGTGATCTGCGACACCGAGAAGTGGACTTCGTTGGTGGCGCTGTCGCTGACGACGACCTTGTCGACATGGCTGTTGTTGTTGAGCGTCATCAGCGCGTTCTGGACGTGCGCCGCGGTGTCGGTGACGGTGAGCGAGTAGGCCGTGGCGTTCTGGTTGTGCAGCAGCGCGATCGCGCCCGCGTCGGCGGCGAGCTGCGCGACGCTGACGCCGATCGCGCCGTTGTCGGAGACCACGATCGTCGACAGCTGGGTGTTGGCTTCCAGCGTGTTCAGGTAGGTCGTGATGTTCGCCGCGGTGTCCACGACCTTGAAGGTCACGGGCGAGCCGTTGCGGTTCGTCACCTCGGCCAGGACCGAGGCGTCGTCATGCACCTGCTGCGCGGTGACCGTCATCTGGCCGCTGTTGGAGATGACGATCGAGCTGATCTTGCTGGTGCCGCTGGTCGTGTTGTAGGCCTCGATCTGGTCCAGCACCGCCTGGACGTGGCCGCCGGTGTCCGACAGCGTCAGCTGGACCTGCGTGGCGTTGGCGTTGCGCAGGTCGAGGAGCACCGTCGAGTCGATCGTTAGCTGCGACGCCGAGAGCGTGATGGCGGCGCTGTCCGAGATCGTGATGACGTGGATGTTGTGGTTGACGGTGTCGGCCTGGAGGTTGCCCAGGTTCGCCTGGATGTTCGCCGCCGTGTCCGAGATGCGCAGCGACGCCGGCGACAATCCGTTGGCGTCCATCATCACGCTCAGCACGCTCGCGTCGCTGGTGAGCTGCGCGATCGAGACCGTGACGTCGTGGTTGTCGGTCACGATCACCTGCGTAACGCTGGGGTTGGCCTCGAGCGCGTCGAGGTTGGCCGAGACGTGCGCGCCGGTGTCGCTGACGATGACGGTATAGGGCCCGACGATCTCGCCCAGCGCCGTGGTGTCGTTGACGAGCTGCGACACGGACAGCGTCAGCGACGCGCTGTCGCTGATGATGATGTGGTCGACATGGGTGTTGCCGTTGAGCGCGCCCAGCGCCGCGGAGATCGCCGCCGCCGTGTCGCTGACCGCGACATGCGCCGGCGTCGTGCCGTCGGAATTGAACAGCTCGCCCAGCGCCGTGGTGTCGGAAGCGGCCTGGGCGACGCTGATCGTCACCTCGTGGCCGGCGCTGTTGGTGACGATGATCTTGTTCACCTGGGCGCTGCCGTTCAGCGTGTCGAACGCCGCCGAGATGCCGGCCGCGCTGTCCGCGACCTTGACGTTGGCCAGCGCCGAGCCGTTCGCCACGAAGAGCTCGGCGAGCGCGGTCGCGTCGGCGGCGATCTGGGCGGCGAGCAGCGTGACCTCGTTGGTGGCGCTGTCGCTGACCAGGATCTTGTTGACCTGGCTGTTGGCGTTCAGCGCGTCGAAGGCGCCCGAGATCGTCGCGGCCGCGTCGTTGACCGTGACGTTGGCGTGCGTCGTGCCGTTCGAATTGTAGAGCTCGCCCAAGCCCGCGGAGTCGCTCGTGATCTGGGCGACGTTGACCACGACCTCGTGGCTGCCGCTGTCGCTGACGACGATCTTGTTGACCTGGGAATTGGCGCTCAGGCTGTCCATCGCCGCGGTGATGCTGGCGGCCGTATCGCTGACCACGACCTTGGCATGCGTCGTGCCGTCGGCGTTGTAGAGCTCGGCCAGCGCGGTCGCATCGCTCGTGATCTGGGCGATGTTGATGCCGACCTCGTTGGTCGCGCTGTCGCTGACGACGAGCTTGTTGACCTGGGTGTTGGCGTTCAGGCTGTCGAGCGCCGTCGTGAGGTGCGCCGCGGTATCGGAGACGACCACGTTGGCGGGCGTGGTGCCGTTGGCATCGAACAGTTTGGCGAGCGACGCGGCGTCGCTTGTGAGCTGGGCGACGTTGACCACGACCTCGTTCGTCGCGCTGTCGGTCACCGTGATCTTGTCGACCTGGGTGCTGACGAGCCCGTTGATCGCGGCCGTCACGTTGGCGGCGCTGTCGGCGACGTTGACATGCGCCTGGGTCGTGCCGTTCGCCTGGAAGAGCTCGCCCAGCGCGGTCGAATCCGCCAGGAACTGGACGGCGGTGATCAGCACCTCGTGCGTGGCGCTGTCGCTGACGACGATCTGGTTGACGTGGCTGTTGCCGTTCAGCGCGTCGAAGGCGGTCGAGATGTTGGCCGCGGTGTCGTGGACGCTGAGCTTGTAGGCCGTCGAGTTCGCGTTCAGGAGCTCGGAGAGCGCGGTCGCATCGTTGGTGATCTGGGCGACGCTGAGCGTGATCGCGGCCGAGTCGGTGACCGTGATCGTCCTGATGTGGCTGTTGGCGTTCAGCGTGTCGAGCGCGGCGGAGATGTTGGCCGCGTTGTCGCTGATGCGGATGCCGTACGGAGTGCCGTTCTGATTGTGCATGATCGACAGCGCGTGCGCGTCCGCCGTCAGCTGCGCGACGCTGAGCAGCAGCACGCCGTTGTTGGAGATGACGATCGAAGTGATGTCCGCGTTCTGGTTCAGCGAGGCCAGGTTCATGCGGATGTTCGTCGACGTGTCGTCGACGGTCAGCAGCACCGGCGAATTGTCCTGGTTCTGGAGCTCGGAGAGCACCACCGCGTCGCTCGTGATCTGGGCGACGGTGACGGTGATCGGCGCGCTGTCGGAGACGATGATCGAGACGATGTCGGGGTTGTTCTGCAGCGCCTCGAGGTTGGCCGAGATGTTCGCCGCGTTGTCGACGACGTCGATCTGCACGCCGGAATGATCGAAGTTGGAGAGCTTGCCCAGCGCCGAGGTGTCGGCGCCGACCTGCACCGCGGTCAAGGTCAGCGGCGCATTGTCCGAGATCACGATCGAGCTGACGTTGGATTCCGCGTTCAGCCCGTCGAGGCCGGCGGCGATGTGCGCGGCCGTGTCCTGGACGACCAGCGTGACGGGCGAGCCGTTCTCGTTCTCGAGCTCGCCGACGGCCACCGGATCGCCCAGGGCCTGGGCGACGGTGAGCGTGATCGCGGCATCGTCGGAGATGATGATGTGGTCGACCTGGATGTTGTCGTTGAGCGAATCCAGCGCCGCCGAGATATGGGCGGCGGCGTCGAACACCGCGACCTTGGCCGGCGTCGTGCCGTCGGAATAGAAGAGCTCGCTGAGCACCGTGGTGTCGGTCGAAAGCTGGGCGACGGTGACCTGCACTTCGGTGATGGTCGTCGGCGCGGTGTCGTTGGTGACGATGACCTTGTTGACCTGGGTGTCCGCGTTGAGCGCATCGAGCGCGGTGGTGACGTTCTGCGCGTTGTCCGCCACGGTCACGTTCGCGTGCGTGGTGCCGTCGGCGTTGTAGAGCTCGCCGAGCGCGGTCGTGTCGCTTGTGATCTGCGCGACGGTGACGACGACCTCGTTGGTGGCGCTGTCGGAGACGACGATCTTGTCGACATGGGTGTTGGAGCTGAGCGCGTCGAGCGCCGAGGTGATGTCGGTCGCCGAGTCGTTGACCGCGACATGGGCCGGCGTCGTGCCGTTCGCCTGGAACAGTTCGCCGAGCGCGGCCGTGTCGTTGGCGGCCTGGGTCGCGGTGATCGTGACCTCGTGGGTCGCGCTGTCGGAGACGACGATCTTGTTGACCAGCGCGCTGGCGTTGAGCGAATTGAACGCCGCGCCGATATCCGCCGCCGTGTCGGAGACGATGACGTGCACCGTCGAGGCGTTCTGGTTCTGGATCTCGCCGATCACGACCGCGTCGCTGGTGAGCTGGGCGACGGAAACGGTGATCTCGTTGTTGTCGGAGATCGTGATCTGGCCCACATGGCCGTTCGCCTGCAGCGCGTCGAGATTGGCGGTGACGGCGGCCGCCGTGTCGCTGACGTTGATCGAATAGGAGCCGTTGGTGATCTCGCCGAGCGCCGTGGTGTCGTTGGCGACCTGGCTGGCCGAGAGCGACAGCGCCGCGGACGGCGTGATCGTGATGTGGTCGACCTGGGTGGCGGAATTGAGCGTGTCGAAGGCCGCGGAGATGTTGGCCGCGGTGTCGGAGATCGCCACATGCGCGGGCGTCGTGCCGTTCGACTGGACCAATTCGCCGAGCGCCGTCGTGTCGGAGCCGAGCTGGGCGACGGTGATCGTCACCTCGGCGCTGCCGCTGTTCGAAACGACGATCTTGTCGACATGGACGTTGCCGTTCAGCGCGTTGAAGGCCGCGGAGATGTTCGCCGCCGTGTCGCTGACCGCGACGTTGTCCGGCGTCGTGCCGTTGGCCTGGAACAGCTCGCTCAGCGCCGTCGTATCGGTGGCCGCCTGGGAGACGCTGATCGTCACCTCGTTGGTGGCGCTGTCGGAGACGATGATCTTGTCGACATGGGTGTTGGCGTTGAGCGCGTCGAAGGCCGAAGACAGGCTCGCCGCCGTGTCCTGGACCGCGACATGGGCCGGCGTCGTGCCGTTCGCCAGGAACAGCTCTCCCAGCGCGGTGCCGTCGGACGCCGCCTGCGACGCGGTGATCGTCACCTCGGCGCTGCCGCTGTTGCTGACGACGATCTTGTCGACATGGCTGTTGGCGTTCAGCGCGTCGAAGGCCGAGGAGATGGCGGCCGCGGTGTCGTTCACCGCGACATGGGCCGGCGTCGTGCCGTTGGCCTGGAACAGCTCGCCCAGAGCCGTCGTGTCGGACGCCGCCTGGCCTGCGTTGATCGTGACCTCGTGGGTCGCGCTGTCGGAGACGATGATCTTGTCGAGATGGGTATTGGAATTGAGCGCGTCGAACGCGGAGGAGATGTTCGAGGCCGTATCGTTGACCGCGGCCTTGTCCGGCGTCGTGCCGCCCGCCTGGAACAGCTCGGCCAGAGCCGTGCTGTCGGAAGCGGCCTGAGCGGCGGTGATCGTCACCTCGTTGGTGGCGCTGTCGGAGACGATGATCTTGTCGACATGGGTGTTGCCGTTCAGCGCGTCGAACGCCGTGGAGATGTTGGCCGCCGTGTCGCCGACCGCGACATGGGCCGGCGTCGTGCCGCCCGCCTGGAACAGCTCGCCCAGGGCCGTCGTGTCGGCCGCCGCCTGAGCCGCGGTGATCGTCACCTCGGCGCTGCCGCTGTTCGACACGATGATCTTGTCGACATGGGTGTTGGAATTGAGCGCATTGAAGGCCGTGGAGATGGCGGCCGCCGTGTCGCTGACCGCCACATGCGCCGGCGTCGTGCCGTTGGCCTGGAACAGCTCGCCCAAGGCCGCCGTGTCGGACGCCGCCTGGGAGACGCTGATCGTCACCTCGTTGGTCGCGCTGTCGGAGACGATGATCTTGTCGACGCGGCTGTTGACGTTGAGCGCGTCGAAGGCGGACGAGATGTTCGCCGCCGCGTCGGACACCGCGACATTGGCCGGCACGATCCCGCCGGCCTGGAAGAGCTCGCCCAGCGCAGTGGTGTCGGACCCCGCTTGCGCCGCGGTGATCGTCACTTCGTGGGTGGCGCTGTCGCTGACGACGATCGCGCTGACATGGGTGTTGGAATTGAGCGCGTCGAAGGCGGAAGAGATGTTCGCGGCGGTATCGGACACCGCGACCGTAGCATGGGTCGTGCCGTTCGCCAGGAACAGCTCGCCCAGTGCCGTCGAGTCGGCCGCAGCCTGGGCGGCGGTGATGGTCACCGCGTGCGTGGCGCTGTCGCTGATGACGATCTTGTCGACATGGCTGTTGGCATTGAGCGCGTCGAAGGCGCCGGAGATGTTCGCCGCCGTGTCGGAGACCGCGACATGGGCCGGCGTCGTGCCGTTCGATTGGAACAGCTCGCCGAGCGCCGTCGCGTCGGAACCGGCCTGGGCCGCGGTGATCGTCACCTCGGCGCTGCCGCTGTTGGAGACGATGATCTTGTCGACATGGGTGTTCGAATTGAGCGCGTCGATGGCGCCCGCGACGTTCGCCGCCGTGTCGGAAACCGCGACATGGGCCGGCGTCGTGCCGTTGGCGAGAAACAGCTCGCCGAGCACGGTGGAATCCGCCGCGGCCTGAGCGGCCGTAATGGTGACTTCATGCGTGGCGCTGTCGTTGACGATGATCTTGTCGACATGGGTATTGGCATTGAGCGCGTCGATGGCGCCCGCGATGTTCGACGCCGTGTCGGAAACCGCGACATGCGCCGGCGTCGTGCCGTTCGCCTGGAACAGCTCGCCCAGCACGGTCGTGTCCGCCGCCGCCTGGGCCGCGGTGATCGTGACCTCGTTGGTGGCGCTGTCGGTGACGACGATCTTGTTGACGAGGGCGTTGCCGTTGAGGGCGCCGATCTGGGCCGTGATGGTGGCCGCCGTGTCGGCCACGATGACGTGTACGGTGGAGGCGTTCTGGTTCGTGATCTCGCTGATGACCGACGCGTCGGTGCCGAGCTGCGTCACGGAAACCGTGATCTCGTTGTTGTCGCTGATCACGATCGCCGCCACATGGCCGTTCGCCTGGAGCGCGTCCAGGTTCGTGGTGACGTTCGCGGCCGTGTCGCCGACATGGATCGTGTAGGAGCCCTGGATCTCGCCCAGCGCCGTGGTGTCGGTCGCCACCTGACCGGCGGTGAGCGTGAGGAAGCCGGTGGTGACGACGATCTTGTCGACATGGCTGTTGGAATTGAGCGCGTCCAGCGCGGCCGAGATGTTCGCGCCCGTGTCGGAGACCTTGACGTGCGCGGGCGTGGTGCCGTTCGCCAGGAACAGCTCGTTCAGCGCGGCGGTGTCGGAGCCGGCCTGCGACGCGGTGATCGTCACCTCGTTGCTGCCGCTGTCGGTCACCGTGATCTTGGTGACGGAGCTGTTGGAATTGAGCGAGTTGAACGCCGAGGAGATGTTGGCGGCGGTGTCGTTCACATGGAACGAGACCGAGCTCGTGTCCGCGTTGACGACCTTGGCGAGCGCGCCGGAATCGCTGGTGAACTGCGCGATGGTGAGGTTGATCGCCGAATTGTCGTTGTCGGTGATCACCGTGATGTGGGTGTTGGCCTGGAGCGCGTCGAGATTGGCCGAGATGTTCGCGCCGGTGTCCGACACTCTGAACGAGACCGGCCCGCCATTGTTGTTCGTGATAATGGCGAGCGCGCCGGAATCGTTGGCGATCTGCGACGCGGTCAGCGTCATGACGGCGCTGTTGGAGACCACGATCGAGGTGATGGTCGAAAGATGCGCCTCGACGATATCGAGCGTGCCGTCGGTCTGGATGTGGGCGGCGCTGTCCTTGAGCGTGACCTGGGCCGCGGATGCGTTGGCGTTGACGAGCTCGCCGAGAACCTGCTGGTTGTTCGACACCTGCGAGGCGGTCAGCGTGACGACGGCATTGTCGGAGATGACGACCGAGGTGACCTGGGAGCTGGCGCCGATGGTGGCGAAGCTGTTGCCGATATGGGCGGCGGTGTCGCGGACGGTGAGCTGGGCGGGCGAACTGTCCTGGTTGATGAGCTTGCTGAGGGCGGTGGCGTCGGTGGTGAGCTTGGCGACGTTGAGCGTGATCGGGCCGTTGTCGGCAATGATGATCTGGCTGATATGCGCATCGCCGTTGAGCGCGTTCAGCGCGGCTTGGATGTTCGCGGCCGAGTCGTCGATGTTGAAATTGGGACCGGCGTCCAGCGTCGACTGGTTGGCTTCCCAAAACGCGACCGTGTAGTTGTTCGTCATTTCATGCCCCTGTTGCGCACGCGTGCGCGCTCTGTTGCCCTCGCGGCATCGTCTCTTTGGACGAAACGCCACGGCGTCGCCGAATCCAGCTCGGCGTGACGGCCTGTAATATCTAATCTACTGGAAAGATTGTTTAACGGAAGCCATGGACGTTATATTAATTTTCTGTCATTAAATGTCTAATAGCCTTGGAAATAAACGAAATTTTAAGTCTGTCCCCGCCAATCGCGTTGCGTCACGGCGCCACGCCACGTCCCCGGACCGTGCCCGCAATCTGCCTTATTAATTAAGGCCTTGGGGCTGCATCCGCGGGCCACCACAACCGCTGGCCTATTCGACCAGGCGCACGTCCAGGGGCCGCTCGTCGCTGCGGCCGCGATCGTCGACGGCGCGGACCCGGAACTGGCCGGCTTCGGCCGGCTGCCAATAGAGCGGCTCCCCCGGGCTGCTGCGGCCGACATAGGCGTCGTCGACGAACCAGTAGAGCGCGCGCGCGTCCGCGTCGGTGGTGGCGTTCAGCGCCAGGCGCTCCTTCGCCTGCTCTTTGAGGCGCAGCACATAGGCACTGCCGCGCAGCGGCGAGGTGATGCGCGGCGCGGCGCCGTCGGGCCGGCCTGCGTCGGTGCAGCCCTCCGCGCGCGGCGGCTTGCGGCGCGGGATGCCCGCCTCGATGAAGACCTGCTGCAGGTCGGACGGCCAGAACTCGTAGATCTCCTGATGCACGCGCTTGCCGTCGTAAGGCGGACAGGCCGCCAGCCCCGTCGCGTCGTCGATCATCACCGGGCGGTGCACGTCGCTCACCCGGATGGGGGACTTGCCGGGAATGAACCAGGTCGTTCCGCGCTCCGGGCACCATTGGTTGGGCAGCGCGCCGCTGGCCAGGCAGATCTCGACGCGCGCAAGGCCTTTCGGCGGGCGCGGCGCGGGGCGGACCGCATCGGGCCTGTCCGCCTCGATCGCGTCGGCGATCTCGAAGAACAGCGGCGCCGCCGCATCGACGCCGACGAAGGCGGGATTGCCGGAGCCGTCGAAATTGCCGACCCACACCACGAGCACGTAAGGCCCGAAGCTTCCCGCCGTCCACGCATCGCGGAACGCCCAGGACGTTCCCGTCTTCCACGCGACGGGAGAATGCATGGGCTGCGCCCCCGCGCTCTCGTCGGGGCGCACATGCTGGGCGAGCATGTCCATCACCATGTAGCTCGCTTCGGGGCTGATGAGCTGGGTGCCCGGCGTTTGAGGATCGGATGCGTTCAGCCTGAGCGGCTTGAGCGTGCCCTTGTTGACGAGCATCGCGTACATGCCCGCCAGCTCCTGCATGCTGACCTCGCCGCCGCCGAGCACCAGCGCGAGCCCGTAATGCTCCTCGCTCGCCATGTGCCCGATGCCGGCCTCCTGCAGGAACTGATAGAGATCGGGGGCATGCAATTGCGCCGCGACCCACACCGCCGGGATGTTGCGGCTGCGGTTGAGCGCGTCGGTCGCGGTGATGGGGCCCAGGAACCGGCCGTCGAAATTCTCCGGCGTATAGGGCCCGAACGAGGTCGGCACGTCGCGCAGCACGGTCTGGGGATGCAAAATGCCCTGGTCGAAGCCGAGCGCGTAGATGAACGGCTTGAGCGTCGAGCCCGGCGAACGCCGCGCCAAGGTGCCGTTCACCTGGCCTTTCAAGTCCTTGTCGAAATAATCCGCTGAGCCGACCAGCGCCTTGACGCTCATGTCGCGCGTGTCGACGAGGGTCGCGGACGCATTGCGGATGCCGCTGGAAGAGCTGCGCGCGATGTGACCCGCGATCTGCCGTTCGAGCACGTGCTGCAGATCGAGATCGAGCGTCGTCGTCACGCGCGGCCCGCTTTCGACCGCCATGCCGCGCGCCGCCAGCACCTGCTCCACCGCATGCGGCGCTTCGAAGGGAAGCGAATTCAGCGGCCGGATCGTCATCGGCAGCGCGAAGAGCGGCTTCAGCGCGGCATCGCGCGGATGGCTCCTGAGCCAATGCGCATAGAGACGGTCGCGCGATGCCGTCAGGCGTTTGTTGACGAACTGCAGGGCAGAAGCGCGACCCATGTCATCCTCCCCCGCACTTGCGGGGGAGGTGCCGAGCGTAAGCGAGGCGGAGGGGGTAAGTCCCCCTCCGGCGCTTCGCGCCACCTCCCCCGTAAGGACGGGGGAGGATGACTCTTTTTTCAAGGCGCGCGACTGGCGCACGGGGTCCTGCGGGATCACCGCGAGCGTCAGGGCTTCGGGGAGCGTGAGATGAGCCGCGGGTTTGCCGAAATAGATCAGGCTGGCGGCGCCGGCACCCTCGACGTTGCGCCCGTATGGCGCCTCGTTCAGATAGGCTTCGAGGATGTCGTGCTTGGAATAGAAGAGCGTGAGCTGCATCGCGCGCGCGACCTGCTCGAGCTTGCCCAGCGGCGTGCGGGTGTTGATCGGCCACAGCAGGCGCGCAAGCTGCATGGTGATCGTCGAGCCGCCCTGCCGCGCGCCGCCGCGGACGTAAGTGACGAACGCGCCGCGCGCGAGGCCGTAAGGGTTGAAACCCGGATGCCACCAATACCAGCGGTCCTCGCGCAGCAGGACCGCGTCGACGAGATCGGGCGACATCTCCTCCAGCGGCACCCACAGACGGTAGCGCTCGTCGCTCGCCAGCGTGAGCCGAAGCAGCCGTCCCTTCTGGTCATAGACCGCGACCGAGGACGGCTTCCAACTCGACAGCGGCGTATGCGGCCACAGACGGATGCCCGCCAGGATCGCTGCGATGAGCGCAAGGCCGACGAGCCAGTTCTGCCATCGCACCACGAACCGGACGAGCATCCGTGTCACGGACGCACCACCGTGAGGGTGTCGCCGCCCTTGGCGCGCGCCTGGATGCGGCGGTCGTACATCGACTCGCCGTAAGCCGGCGGCACGATGAAGCGGCCGGCCGCGCTTGCCTTGATGCGATAGACGAACTCCTGCACGTCGGGCGAGGCGTTGCCATAGATCACCACGCGGTCCTCGCGCACGTCGCTGTAGGCGGGCGTCCAGGTGGAGGCCGGCTGGCGCAGCGTGCTCGTGAGCACCGGATCGAAGCCGCCCGGCAGCAGATCGACGATGGCGAGATCGCCGACGCCCGTGGTCCCGGTGGCGCGGATCTTCAGATGCACGTCGATCTCCTCGCCGAGCACGATCTTGTCGAGCGCGCCCCCTTTCGTGTCGGTGTATTCGCGCAGGATCTCGAGCCCGTTCTTGATCTCGGTCGTGGGCACGTCGCGGTCGTAGCCCGCCTGCGCCACCATCGCCCAGGCGGGGAGCGGGCTCGAATCGTTGACGCGCAGGCCCGTCGCCAGGCCGCTGAAGCTTCCCGCCTGCAGCATGTTGTTCTCAAGCTTGGTGATCGCGAACTGCGCGCCGTTGGCATGCATCTCCGCGATTGCGAGCTTGTCGACAGCCGCCGCGTTCGAATTCGCGTAGGCATCGAAGGCCAGCATCGCCATCGCGGCCGAGAGCGTGTTGAACTGGTTGACCTCCAGCGGACGCGCCACGTTCTCCATCGCACGCGGCGGCAGTGCCTTCGCCCGATTGGGGAAATGCTTGGCGAGCAGGTAGAGCACCGTCGAATCGTCGATCAGCGGGTCGTCGTAATAGGCGTAAGTATAGCTGCCGTCGTCGGTGCGCCGTTCGAGATGCGCCTGCAGCGGCGAGATCAGCTTGTCCGCCTGATCGTCCTGCTCGAGCAGCGCATAGGACGCGGCCAGCCAGCCGGCCGCCAGGTCGGTGTGCCAGGTGTTGGGATAAGCCTCCTCCAGCCGCTTCTGCACCGAGGCGAGGTCGTTGGTCGTCACATTGCCCTGGCGCGTCAGCAGATAGACCGCGTAGGCGCGTTCGCGCAGGCGGTACAGCGTGGTCGCGCTGTCGTCGTCTGCGAGGAGCTGCAGGAAGCGGTTGCCGTTGTCGATGACGTCCTTCGGCACGGCGACACCCCGATCCCGCGCCTCGATGAGGAAATGCATCGCATAGGCCGACACGAACGGCTCGGAATCCGGCGTCGCGGTCCACAGGCCGAAGCCGCCCTGCTCGTTCTGGCGCGAGCGGATCGCGTCGATCTGCCTGGCCAGCGCGTCGCCTTTCGACGGACCGCCAAGCCCCGGCTGCAGCGCGCGCGCGAAGGCGGGCACGGCGGACCATTTGCCGGCGACGAGACGCGGCATCGACGCGCTCACGATCTGCTCGGTGCAGTAATTGTCGGTGTTGACGAGCCAGCTCGTCAGCCCCTGCGACAACGCCAGCGGCACCGTCGAGACGCTGGCGTCGCGCGTCGCGTAAGCATCGTACATGTGGCGCAGGTCGGTGACGGTCTTGCCCGTGTTCGGCGCAAGCCGCGAGAAGCTCACCTGCATGCGATAGGCCGCCGCCGGACGCACCGAGACGTCGACGCGCTGGCTCGCCGACTTCGCGCCGGAACTGGCCGTGAAGATCAGCGCGCCGGAGCCGAGCGTCCCCGTCGCCTTGACGCGGAACGTCGCCACGCTCTCATGCATCGGCGCGATGGCGAGCTTCTGCACGTTGGGGCCCAGCACCTGGAGCTGCGGCCCCGTCTTGAGCGCGATGGAGATCGGCATCGCCGCCGTGCCCGCGATGTTGTTGGAGACGCCCACCCCGATCTCGGCCTCGTCGCCGGGGGCCAGCGTCGTGGGCGCATCGGGCGAGAGAACGAAATCGCCGCGCACCGTGGAGGTGCCTTCCGCCGTGCCGATGAGGTCGGGCGTGACGGCCACCGCCATCACGCGCAGCTTGCCGTGGAAATAGTCCGGCACCGCGTATTGGAAATCCTTCTCGCCGTTGATGTCGACGATGCCGGACCAGTAGACGACGGGCTTGTCGCGCCGGCGCTTGAAGGGATTGAGCTGGCGCCCGATCGCGTCGCCGCCGTCGCCGCCGGGTGCCGCCGCCGCGGCCATCAGCTTCTTGAAGTCGGGCAGGATGAGATCGAGGATCTGCGACGACTGCACGTCGAGCACGCGCTTGCGGAAGAAGAACGTCAGCGGGTCGCCGAGCTTGTAATGCGCGACCTGGAGGATGCCTTCGTCCACCGCGAACAGCACGACGCGCGCAGGTCTAGCCGCATGCAGCTTGAACGTCGCGGTCGTGCCCGGCTTGACGAGCTCCGGCGCGTCGATGGTCATCGCGTTGCGCCGCCCATCCACGTTCACCGAGAACGGCACGACGCCGTAGCTGAGCGGGCTCATGAAGATCTCGTCCGAGGACGGATCGCGGATGTACTGCACGTTGATGTAGCCGTTGCCCTCGAAGCCCGGAGGGACAGAGATGTGCTGCACCGAGTTCGTGGTCTTGGCCGTGAACCAGGCATGGGCATAGACCTTGTCGCGCTCGATGGTGATGAGGCCGCTGCCCGCATACGGCGCGCGCAGCGAGATCTCGATCGGCTCGCCCGGCGCGTAGTCGTCCTTGGAGAGCTTGATCTGGAGCTCGGCGTTGCGGTCGAGCGAGCGCGAGAGATTGGCGTCGCCCTGGACCGAATATTCGACGCGGTTCACTTCCAGATCGCCCTGGCGCACGAGCAGCGCGAAATCGCCCGGCTTGTCGGTCGGAAGCGCGTAGTCCAGCCCGCCCGCCGGGATCACCAGCGCCGCGGAACTGATCGGGATCTCCTTCAGCCGCGATTCGTATTTGTAGACGCCGGAATCCTGTTTGGTGAGGACGGAGATATACCGCCGCTCGATGAGCTGGGCGGTGAGCCCCTTGAGCTCGATCGACTTGGTCTCGTGGTCGATGGCGATCAGGTGCACGCCGCGCGGGCTGCCCCGCTTCACATAAGAGAGATCGTCGGCGGCCTTGTATCCCACCAGCCAGGAATTGCTCGACACCAGCGTCTCGGCGCTCGAGGCCACGTTGCGCCCGCCCTCGGCCTCGTAGACCTTGGCGAGGAAACCCAGGCGGTAGGTCGCGTCGGCGTATTTCTTGAGCGCCAGATCGAACTCGGCATGGCCCTTGTCGTCGGTCTTGCCGTCCTGGAGCTGCGTCGTATAGCCGTCCTTGGCGTGGCGCAAATCGTAGAAATGATAGTCCGGCCAGCCGCGGAACGCGGGGAAGGTCGGATTGAGCGTCAGCGTCGCCTCGACGCGCCGGTTGGCGGCCGGCGTGCCGAAGAGATTGCGCGCATCGACGATGCCCTTGAGCTGGCCAGGTGCGACCCAGCCGTCGGCGACATGCGCCGACAGGGTCGCATCCACCTTCATGCTGTCGGGCAGGAACTCCTTCACCGACACGGTGGTCGAGCCGATGGACGTCTCGTCCTTGTCCTTGCCCACGAGATAGAGGTTCACCGCCCAGGTGCCCGTGGGCGCGGTCTCGCTCGGCTGATAGGAAAGCTCGCTGAAGCCCGATGCGTCGATGGTCACGGCAAGCTTCTTCACGGTGACGCCGCGCGGATCGACGATCTGCGCCTCCAGCGGCACGCCCGCCGGGCTCTTCGCCCAGCTCGCGGTGCGCACGATCAGGCCGATATGGAACAGGTCGCCCGGACGATAGATGCCGCGGTCCGAGAACAGATACGCCGAGAGCTCGCCTGCGTTCAGCGCATTGGCCTCGCCGCCGACGTCGAAGCGCGAATAGTCGAGCTTGCGGTCGCTGCCGTTGATCGGCAGGAACGACAGGTCGTCGCCCCTGGTCACCAGATACATGGACGGCTTCTTCTCGTGCTCCAGACCCTTGAGGGTGGGGAAATGCACGACGCCGTCGGCGCTGCTCGTCTCGCTGAACAGCGTCTGGCCGTTGATCGCCAGGATGGAAACGGTCGCCCCCGCCACCGGCTGGCCGGTGCGGATCGACTGCACGAAGACGTCGCGGCTGCCGTCGAGCGCCTTCTTGGCCAGAAGGCCCAGATCCGTCACCACGATCAGGCGGGTGTCGGAGGTTTCGTCGCCGCTGCCGCTGCCGTCGCCCGAGGCATCGTCGCTGGTCTCGGAATCGGCGTCGTCGTCGCTCGTCGCATCGTCGCTCGCTTCCGCCTTCTTCTTGGGCGGCGCGTAGGACGACAGGTGGAGCAGGAAGACGCCGTGCTTTCCTTCTTTCAGATATTGGCCGAGATCGACGCCCTCGTAATGCGCCTGTCCGGGATCGCCCTTGGGGAAGACGCGCGTGTTCTCGAAGCGCTCGACGATATGGTCCTCGCCCATGCGATAGGAAAGGTCGGGCTTGGCATAGGTGCCGTCGTTGAAGCTGACCAGATGCTGGAGCTGGTCGGGCAGCACGCGGCCGATGGTGAGCTTCATGCCCGTCACGTTGCGCGAGACGACCGAGACGCGCTTATCGCCGCTCAGCGACAGCAGCGAGCCGTCCGCCATGAAATGCAGGAGCTTGGGATAGTCCGGCACCTCGACCACGTCGCGGTACTTGTAGCCAAAGATATAGCCGCCGAAGGATTTGAGCCCCGGATTGACGTGCACGAAGATGCGCTGGCCCGGCTCGGCGTGGAATTTGAAGCTCTGCGCTTCGGAGAATTCCTTCTCGGTCGGCACCAGCTCGAGCTTGAGCTTCTGCGAATGGCGCAGCACGTCCTCGCTCACCTGTCCCGTCGACCAGTCATAGGGCGGATCGTCGTCGTCCTGGCTCACGCCCTTCCTGCGCTTGGGCAGCACCCAGGCCTCTGTCGAGGCGGCGAGATCGCTGCCCTTCACCGCGTCGCTGAGTCCCAGCACCAGCACCTGCTCGGGCTCGTAGCGGTCGTTGTTGACCAGGGTGGGCGTGATCTCCGTGACCCCCAGGCTGTAGAGCCCGGGCACGGCGACCCCCATGGTGAGCGTGTCCTTGGTCGGATCGCCGCCGCGCGCGCTGCGCACGCCCTCGCTCAGGAAAAGCTTCACCTGGTCGTCGTCATGCGGCAGCGCCAAGGGCTCGGAATGCACCCAGGCATGGGTCTTGGTCGTGTCGTAGGTGACGGTGAAGCCGAGCGGGGTCGCAAGCGCCCCCGTCGTGTCGCGGCCCATGAGCTTGAGCGCGACGCGCATCTCCAGCTCCGCCGGGTCGACCGGATAGTTGAAGGTGAGCTGCATGATCGTCTTCTTCGCAGCCGGGTTCTCAGGGTCCTGGTAGAACTCCTTGGTGCCCTCGCTCACCGAGAAGCCCGGCATGTCGAAGGTGAAGTGGTCCTCGGCGACGAGCACATGGGCTGCGAAGGCCTGGGCGGGATCGAACTGCACCTCTTCGTGCAGGCCGACGGGCCAGTCCTGCGCCGGCTTGAAGACGAGCGTGCGGTCGTCGCTCCAGCTCCATACGCCTTTGAGCGCAGGGTCCATGGTGATGCCGTTCTTCACGGGTTTGCCGACGAGCGCGAGCGGGGCGACGGAGCCCGAGAACTTCACGCTCAGGGAATGGATGACGGTCTTGGGGCCGGCGTCGTCATAATAATAGGTGATGGCAGGCGTCTGGACCTCGAAGGTGATGCGGTCCGGCTCCGGCGGGCGCGGCAGGTGCAAGTACCACAGCACCCCGAAATAGCCGCCCAGCACCAGCGCGATCACGGAGAGCGTGGCGCCCAGATACTCGCGCGGCTTGGCGCGCACCGAGGACGACGCCTTGGCGACCCAGGCGGGCGGCGTCCAGGCCACGCGCCCGAAGATCCTGGGCAGCACGTCCGCCAGGAACGCATGAGTCCAGCGCGCGGCGCGTACCGGCAGCATCGCCAGGAATCGAATCAAGTCCATAACGCCCCCTTGAGACGGTCGCCCGCCCCGATTCTCAAATCGCCGCCAGCTTAGCATCCCAAGGCAATCGTCGCCCGCGACCCTGCCGCATCCGGCACAGCCCGTTCAGGACTCGAAACCTTGGAAGATCGCTCCGCCAGCACCACTTTCAACGCCGAAAACCGTGCCCGGCGTCGTGTAGGAAAAAATCGTCAAACCTTGACCGAATTGCGACATGTAAGAGCAAGCTTGAAAAAATCGTTGATACACTTTGCAGCAATTCGCGAGGTGGTGTCTGCGCATGCGAGTTTCTCCAAACGTCACGTCGCCCTTCGAGGCTCGCTTGCGCTCGCACCTCAGGGTGACGTGCCTACTGGAACACCAAGCGCGTCATCCTGAGGTGCGAGCCGAAGGCGAGCCTCGAAGGATGACCCCTCCTTTCGCGCTCCGGACACTGCGATGCTATAATCCATCCATGCCCGTTCCCGATCTGGAAGACGCGAAGATGTCGGCGGCCGAGCGCGCGCGGCTCGGCCACGAGCTTGCGCGAAGCCGCCGCTATTTGGAGTTCGGCATGGGCGGCTCCTCGCTCATGGCGGTGCGCGCAGGTATCGGCGAGATGGTCTCCATCGATTCCGATCCGGCCTGGGTCGAGGCGGTGAAGAGCCATCCCGAGATCGCGCCGCGCGCGGCCGACGGCAGCATCGCCCTGCTGCACGCCGATATCGGCCCGGTGACGGATTGGGGACGGCCCGCGGACCGCACGGGATTGCGCAAATGGAGCGCCTATATCTCCGCCGGATGGGGGGAATGGGCGCGGCGCGGCGCCCTGCCCGACCTCGTCTTCGTCGACGGACGCTTCCGCGTCGCCTGCTGCCTTTCCGTCGCGGTGGTGTGCGCGAACCTGCCCCCCGAGCAGTTCCCTCGCCTTCTGATGCACGACGTCGACGACAAGCGCGCCTATTACCGCGACGCCTTGGAGCTGTTCGAGGCGGCGGAGACCGTCGACACGCTGCTGGTGATGCGCCCGCGCGGCGACAAGCCGGCGGCACTGGCGCTCACCCGCCTCCTGGAGCGCCAGTTCGATTTCACTTGAGCGCGAGTTCGCCCGCCGCGCGGAACAGCGCCTCGATCTCGTCCGTATCGAGAGCGCGCGCAGACGCCATCATGAGATAGCGCCGCGCCTGCTCGCGGTCGCCCGCCTCCCAGGCGCGGCGCATGTCGTGGAGGAGCGCGGCATTGTCGGGATCGGCGCCGAAATAGGGCTCGATCCTCTGGGCGAGGTCGTCGCGGCCCGACGCCTGGCGGCGGATGAAGTCGAGGATCTCGGCCAGTGCAGGCAAGTGGCCCAGCTCGATGCCGTCCTCGTCCAGGATGACGATGCCGCCCCGGCCCAGAACATCGAGACTCAAGGAGAAGCTGTTGCGGCGGCCGTCGAAGCGCGCATGGCTCGCGTCCTCGATATCGACCTGCGCAAGCCGTTCGAGCCCGTCGCTGCGCCTGCGCGCCAGCGTCAGCGCGCACCTGCGCCCGTCCTTCCAATGCATCAGCACGGCGCGGCACGCCTCGTCCGACACCCAGGGATCGGCGAGAAGGAAATGGTTCTCGCCCGAGGCGAACACGCCCAGCGGCGAGCGCACGGCCTCCACCTCCGTCGCCGGATTGAAGACGCCGATCGCAGCGATCCGTCCCGGGACGCAGCAGGACGCCGCGTCGAACTCGAAGGTCGAAGGCTTGCCCGCCTCTTCGGCCGCGTCGGTCAGGATCCATTCGGGTCGGCCGTCGACGCGGATCTCGACGGGGACCTCGGCGGACGCGCCCATCGCGGCGCCCGAGAGCCTTCCGCGCGCGTTGAGATGCCAGACGATGGGCTTGTAGTCGCGCGCGGCTGCGTCCTCCCGGACGAAGGCGCTGAACAGCAGCTCGCCGTCGCGCTCGATCTCCACCGCCTTGACGGCGGCGACCGGCCCGTCGAGCGGGAACAACAGCCAGCCCGCGCGGCCGTCGAAATCGTAAGCGATCTCGACCAGGGCCGTGCCGTCGAGGATGACCGTCAGCGTCTGGCGCGTGCCCGCCAGCCGCTTGCGCTCCCACTCGGTGAAGCGGCTGCCGTTCACGCCGACATAGGCGCGGCCGCCGAAAAGACGGAAGTCCGCCGCACCCTCGAGCGCGCGCCGGTCGAAGACGTGTTCGGGCAGTTCGCCGAGCGGCCGCCACAATCCGCCATCTGTCCGCGCGTCGGGGTCGGCGAAGCCGCTTGGGCCCGCGAGCGGGCTTGCGCGCGCGAGAAGCTCCGCCAGCCGCGCGTAGAGATCGCCGGAAAAAGCACGCGTCCTGGCGGGCAGCAGGCTCATGCGATCACGCCGTCCAGGCTGAGGCCCGCGCGCCTCGGCCCACGCAGATCCTGCGCACGCGGGCCCTGCGCCCAGGTGTGGGTGGAGGTGTCCTTGCGGCGGATCTGCAGGAAGTTGAACGGATCGCCGCTCACCACGCGCGCACCGCGCTCGCGCGCCAGGAACACGAAGGCGCGATCCTCGGAGCCGCGTCCGTCCTCGGCGAAATAGCTGCCGTCGTTCTTCGCCAGGAGCGTGCCGCCGCCCAGATGGCCGGAGAACGTGTCGCGCACGGAGGCGTCGCGCAGATAGACCGTGTCGTGCTCCTCGATGTAGTTGAAGATCGCGGCCTTCCCCGCGACGTCGAAGTCGAGATATTTGCGCTGCAGCATCTGGTCGCCCAGGAAGTGCGGGCCGTAGACGTCGTCGTCATCCCACTTCGCCCAGTACTCCGCCTCGGCCTGGTCGATGCCGAAATTCATGCAATAGCCGATGGTCTTTTCGGCCGGCACCGAGCAGAGCCTGGCGCCCTTGGTCTCGCGCACCAGCCGTACGATGTCGTCGGGGACCGGCACGCCGTTGACGACGACGGTGAGCGAAGCCTCGCCATAGGTCTGGCGGCGGAACATGTCGAGCGCGAAGGGGATGTATTCGGGGCGAAGCGTCGGCATCACCGCGTTGACGCGCGGACGGGGCGGCCGGTTGTAGCGCACGGGCACGTCCAGGGCGGCGAGAATCGCCTCCAGCCGCTCGAACAGCGTGTGATGGGTGAGCGCCTCGCGCCAGCCACGATGCGCCGCCGCCATCGCGCCGATCTGGTCCTCGACGATGCAAGCGACGCCCTCCTGCGTGAGGGCGCCGTCGAGCACCAGCGTCTTCGACGCCCAGGCTTCGCGCATGCGCTTGGCGAAATGCACCGGCCGCGTGGCGGCGAGCGGCGACGGAAGATAGACACCCTGCGTCATGGCGAGCAGGGCCGCGCGCTCGGCCTCGGCCAGGTGCCCGATGAAGCGGCGCCGGCACACCGGGTGCAGCTTCATGTTGGGGATCTGGTAGTGGTAGCTCGAATCGAAAAGCCAGGTGTTGAACTTGAAGAGCGGCTTCAACAGCTCCAGCACGGCCTGCGGCGCGAGAGACCCGGTGAGCTCGTGGATGCCGTCCACGGCGAAACGGAAACATGGCTTGTCGGCCTGGTCCTCGCGGAAGGGATTGAAGAGCTTGACGTTGACGCCGGGGTCGAGGGGGCGCGCGCCCTCGACGCTCGCGCCTTCGGCCGCGAACACCACATCGACCGCGTCTTTCAAATGCATGAGATTGCGCGCCGTTTCGGCCTCGCCCGTGATCCAGAGCGCCGACGGCACGCCCCGCGCCTTGAGCCGCGCGATCGTCTCGCGCAGGGACGCGGCTGCTTGCGGCGACACGTTCAGCAGCGCCTCGCGCCAGGGATCGCCCGCGCGCGGCCAGTCCGAGGCGATGAGGAGCAGATCCGCCTTCGGCAGTTCGCCGTCGCCGGGCGCGAGCGGTACCACTTCGGCGAAGCATGCGATGTCGGCGCACAGCGCGGGATCGCCGATGAAGGCGATGCGGTTGGTGAGCTTCAGCGAGCCCGAGGGCCCCGGCGCGCGCGCCGAGAGATAGCCGCGCAAGCGTGCCTCGACGAAATCCGGCTGCAATTCCGGCCGCGTATGCCACGCCATGTCGGGCGTGCCTTGTTCCCCAGATATCGCCACGTCACCACACCCCAGACGGCGAGCCTAGGCGATAGGCCGCGGATTGGCCAGCATCCGCCGCGTCAGGCGCACGGGAAGCCGGGCGAATTCGTTCCAATCCGGGCTGGTCGCGCGCAGGGCGTTTCCGGCTGAGACGACAACGAAGTCGCGCAGCAGCGTCTCGACCAGGACGCGCGCCTCCAGCCGCGCCAGCGCCGCGCCGAGACAGGCATGCGCGCCGAAGCCGAACACGAGCGACGGCGGTCCCTTGCGCTCGGGAAGGAAACGCTCGGGCTCGGCGAAGGCTTCGGCATCGCGATGCGCGCGCTCGAGATCGATGACGAGCACCGCCTCGCGCGGAAGCGTCGCATCGGCGAGCGCCACGTCGCTCCTGGTCCTGCGCCCGACGATGCGGCGCAGCGGCGGCCACAGGCGCAAGGTTTCGTTCACCACGTCCGCGATCAGGTGCGGGCTCTCGCGCAACCGGTCCTGCAGCGCCGGCTGTTCGGCGAGGAGATGGATCAGGCTGCCGATGAGCCCGCTCGTCGAGTCCACGCCCGCCAGCGCCAGAAACGCGATGCTGGCGAAGGCGGCGCTGCGTTCCTCGCCGTGTGTCTCGCGCAGCAGAGCCACCTCGCGCGAAGCCGCCGCTTCGAGCGCGTGCAGCTCCTTGAGCGGCGGGGTGAGATGGTGCCAGACCTCGGACACCGTCCGGCTCAGCATGCTCATCGTCTGGATATTGGCGGGCGTGGTGCCGAGCGTGCCGGCGAGGATCGTCTGCGGCATGGCGCGCGCGATCTCGCGGGCCGCGTCGAATTCGCATCCGTCCGCGAAGGGCGCGATCAGCTTCGCCGCCAGCGCCGCCACGGCGTCCGCGGTCCAGGCCCGTGTCGCGGCCCCGATCGTCTCCTTGAGCGCGGCGCGTGCCGCCAGATGTGCCTCGCCGTTCTGGAAAGGATAGCTTCCGCCGAGCAGGAGGATGAGATTGGGGAACGCCCCGCCCAGCCTCGCCGAGATCCGTCCAAGCCACTCCACGGGCTCGAGGAGCGGCACGTCCTCGCTCTTGAGCAGGAGGGCGGCGTCGCGATAGCGGGTGACCCACCAGACGCGATCCTTCTCCATCCAGCGCGGCGCAGCGTTCAAGGTCGCGCGCTTTCTGTTACGGACGCGCGTCCTGTATAAGGCGCGGGAGGGAGACGAAATTGGACGATCCGTTCGAATCGATCGCGCATGTCGTCTCCAAGCACGCCCGCAATTTCCCCGCGCGCGACGCTATCATCTTCCTGGAGCGCGGCGAAACCGAAACCGCGCGGCTCACCTATGCCGAGCTCGACGCCAAGGCCGCGTCCCATGCGTCGGGCCTTGGGAGCCAAGGCCTCGCCGGCCGCGCCGTCGCCATCGCCATGCCGCCGGGCGTGGATTTCGTTGCGCTGTTCCTGGCAAGCCTGCGCGCGGGCGCCATCGCCGTTCCGCTGCCCTATGCGGATTCGGACCGCAGCGCGCAGAGGATCGCTGCGATCCTCGCCGATGCGCAGCCGGCGGCGATCGTCACCGACGAAGGCGCGGTGGCCAGGCTCGAAGCCATCGCGCCCGGCCTTCGCGTGCTCGCCCATGATACGCTGCAGGGAGCGGCCGCGCGCGATTTTGCGGTCGATGCGCAGCGCCCGGCGCTGATCCAGTACACCTCCGGCTCCACGCGCGCGCCCAAGGGCATCGCGATCACCCACGCCAATCTCATGGCGAACCTGAAGATGATCCGCAGCGCCTTCGGACTGGATGCGCCGCGGTTCGGCGTGACATGGCTGCCGCACTTCCACGACATGGGGCTGATCGGCACGATCCTGGAGCCGCTGTATCTCGCCGCCACCGCGATCATGATGCCGCCGCGCGCCTTCATCCAGAAGCCGCTGCGCTGGCTCAAGGCGATCGAGCGCTATCGCGCGCACACCGCCGGCGCGCCCTGCTTCGGCTACGAGCTCTGCGTGCGCGCGGTGGCGCCCGAGGACGCGGCCAAGCTCGACCTCTCGTCGTGGAAGGTGGCGTTCTGCGGCGCCGAGCCGATCCGTGCCGCGGTGCTCGACGCGTTCGCGCAGCGCTTCGCGCCCGCGAGCTTCGAGGCGAACGCGTTCCTTCCCTGCTACGGTCTCGCCGAGACGACGCTGATCACGGCGGCCGCAGCGCCGGGAAGCGGGTACAAGCAAAGCGAGATCGCCTCGCGCCGCTTCGTCTCCTGCGGCAGGCCGGTCGAGGGAAGCCAGCTTCTCCTGCGCGAGGAGAACGAGATCTGCGTCGGCGGTGCGCATGTTTCGCCCGGCCTCTGGGACGGCGCGCGTCAGACGGTCGTGCCGTTTGCGAACCTCATTGAGACGGGCGGCAAGACCTACCTCCCGACCGGTGACGTCGGGGCGATGATCGACGGCGAGCTGTTCGTCGTCGACCGGCTGAAGGACATGCTTGTCCTCTACGGCGCCAAGATCCACGCCGGCGACGTCGAGACGACGGCGCTGGAGCGCCACGGCGACATCCGCGCGGCGGCGGCCTTCGCCATCGACGACGGACGGCGCGAGCGTCTCGTGCTGCTCTGCGAGATCGACCGGCGCAAGCTGGCCGCGCTCGACCGTGCCGCGCTCGAAGCCCGGCTCGCCAAAGAGATCGCCGAGACGCACGGCGTCGTGCCCACGGTCGGGCTGGTCGCCTATGGCGAGCTGCCCCGCACCTCGAGCGGCAAGGTCCAGCGCTTCGCCGCCAGAACAAAGTTCTTGTCCGGCGGGTGGGGAGTTCCTAACGTCGCCGCCGGGGCCGCCGCACAGCAACCGCCGCATGAATGATCCCAGCAACATCGATCCCACGGTCCTCAAGGATTGGATGGTGAAGTACATCTGCGGCGTGCTCGGGCTCGACCGTGCGACATTCTCGACCTGCGACCGCTTCGACGTCTACGGCCTGGATTCGGTGGAGGCCGTGATCATGGCGGGCGTGATGGAGGAAGAGTTCCAGGTCGTCGTCGATCCGCAGCGCTTCTTCGAGGCGCCCAGCGTCGACGAGTTCGTGGCCGCCTTCACCACGCCCTCCCACTGAATGCCCGCAGTCTCGCTCGTCGTGATCTCTTACGAGATGGCGCGCGAACTGCCGCGCACGCTCCTGTCGCTGTCGCCGTCCTATCAAGGGCTGGACGCCGGCCGGTACGAGATCATCCTGATCGACAACGCCTCGCGCGTGCCGCCGCGCGTGGAGGATTTCGCGGCCCTCGGTGCCGACTTGAAAGTCCTTTGCTGCAATAAACCGACGCATTCGCCCGTGAACGCGATCAATGAGGGCCTTGCGCGGGCCAGAGGCGATCTGATCGGGGTGTGGATCGACGGCGCGCGCATGGCCTCGCCGGGACTCGTGCGCGCCTGCATGGCAGCGGCGGCGCTGCATCCAAGGCCCATCGTCGCGACGCTCAACTACCAGCTCGGGCCCGACATGCAGCGTATCTCGAGCGCGCAAGGCTACGACCGGGCCGCGGAGGACGGGCTGCTCGAAGGGATCGCGTGGCCGCAAGACGGCTACCGCCTCTTCGACATCGCGACCGCGGAGATGCGCGGCGGCCCTGGGAGCGCAATGCTGGAAAGCAATGCGCTGTTCCTGCCCCGCGCGCTGTGGGACGCGCTCGGCGGCTACGACCCCGCCTTCGACGAGCCGGGCGGCAGCGTCGTCAATCCCGACACGCTGATCCGCGCCACGGCACTTGCGGACACGCAGCTCATCCGCGTCCTGGGCGAAGGTACGTTCCACCAGATCCATGGCGGCCTCAGCACCAGCACCCAGGAACGCGCGATGAACATGCTCAAGGACGGCAGCAGAGCCTACTGGCGCCTGCGCGGCAAACCGCTGACGCCTGTGCGCGAGCGCGGCTGGCTGTACGACGCGCGCAAGGGCGAGGTGGAGCGGTGAATTCATCCTCCCCCGTCCTTACGGGGGAGGTGGCGCGAAGCGCCGGAGGGGGACTTCCCCCACCGCTCGCTGCGCTCGCCCCTCCCCCGTAAGGACGGGGGAGGATAAGAACGCGTTAAGCCCCCAGCTCCTTCAGCAGCGCCTCGAAGCTGCCGTCGGCGATCATGTGGTCGACGACGAAATGGTCGCCGACGCCGCGCACCGGGATCAGCATCACGTTGGCGAGGCCCTTCAGCCGCAGCGCCTGGCGCGTGTCCTCGGGATCGTCGGCGCCGTAGAACTGCAGGAACTTCGTCTTCGACGGCTTGGAGAGAACGGGGAGGAGGTCGAAGGGAAGCGCCCCCTCGCGCTCCATCTGCACCTTGACGAAGAAGCTCGGGTTCCACGCCGAGACGCGCGTCGTGTCGAGATAGCTCGCGAGCGCGGTCTGGCCGGAGAACGAGACCGCGATATCGGCGCCCATCAGCGCGCCCACGCGCATCGCCGAGAAGCCGCCCGACGACGATCCCATCGCGATCACCCGCTTGCCGCCGAGATCGGCCGCCATGCGCTTGAGCGCCTCGATCGTCGCGTCCTCGTCCGCGCCCAGCGCCGAGACGCCGCGCAGATAGACGCGCTTGCCGAAATCGCGCAGGTAGACGGCGTTGAAATCGTGGCTCGCGAAGAGCGCGTCGATGAAGGCGAGCGGCAGGTTGCCGAAGGTGATGCCGGTGGTGAGCACGACCGTGCCGCGCGGATTCGCGCTGCGCGTCACCTGCACCTCCTTGGTGCGGTCGTCCACAAGGCGCGACGCCGAACGCCAGCTCCTGGCGTCGCGCGACTTCAGCGCCTTCTGCACCGGCACGGCCAGGATCGAGACCGGCGGCGTGAACTTGGCATCTTCGAGCAGCGCGAAGCCGCGCGCGGGATCGTCGCCGTGCAGCGCCGCGAGCGCCGCGTGGAACCTGAGCCGCTCGTTCTTCTCGAGCGCATCTCCGGCACGCGCGAACAAGAGATCGAGAATGCGCTCGTAGCGCGCGTGGGTGATGGGAAGGCGGTTGAGGCGGTAGACCAGCATCCAATCCTGGGGCCAGCGCGCCACCGCCTGCTCGAACACTTCCGCCGCGCGGTCGAAATCGCGCGCGCGCTGCAGCATCATCGTCAGCCGGCGCGAGATGTCGGCATGATCGGGATTGCGGGCGTAAATCTCTTCCAGCAGCGCGATCGAATCGGCGAGCCTGTCCGTGGCCGCGAGCAGGTCGGCATAGAGCACCGCGGCATGGAGCGACAGGCGCCCTTCCGCGCGCGCGTTCGCCAGTACGCCGATGGCGCCTTCGAAGTCGCCGCTCTCGGTGCGCGCGACGGCGAGCTTGGACTCGTATTTGAAGACCTTGCTCTTCAGACCCGCGATCTCGGTCAGCTTCGCCTTGGTCGCGCCGTCGCCGCTTTCGAGCAGGGCGTCGAGGATGCGCTCCTTGAGCGGCCGCTCGACCGCGCCTGCGCAGACCGCTTCCGCCAGCGCGACCGCCTCGTCCGGTGTCGCTGCGGGAAGCGGCAGGAGGTCCGCGAGCCGTCCCGCCGGCCAGGGCGCCAGGTTCGCATCGCCCGTCAGCGCCGCATAATGCACCGCAGCCCGGGCCGGCGAGGCCCTGGCCAGCACCTCGCCTTTGACGAGAAGGAGCTTGGGGTTCTTCGGCCAGCGCGCGAGCGCGGCCTCGAGCAGACTTTCCGCCTCGGCCACGGCGCCGCGCGCAAGGAGGGCGGCCACCTCGGCATGGGCCTGGACGGGCGAACTTGCCGCTTTGTCCGTCTCTGCCACGTCCATATGATCCCCCATCGCGCCGGGATAGTAACGGGATGCCGCCGAGCAGACAAAGCCAAACGCCGCCCCGCCTTTTCCTGAGCGGCATGTTCGACATGCGCAATTTCGGCGACCTGATGTTCCCCTTGGTCGCGCGCGAGCGGCTGTCCGGCTTCGACATCGTGGCTGTATCGCCTACCGGCGCCGCCACCGGCTTCGCCGATGCGCTCGCCTCCATCCCGCTGGACGAGATGATGGCGGGCGAGACCGGGGCGGACGGCTTCCTGATCGGCGGCGGCTACATGATCCACGGCCACAAGATGCATTTCCTCGACGAATATGCGTCCCTGCGCGACCATGCGGGCCCGGGGCTCTGGCTCGGCGCGACACTCGCGGCCGCCGCGCGCGACGTCCCCATCGCCTGGAACGCGCCGGGCGTGCCGCATCCCTTCGCGCAGAGCCAGCGGCCGCTGGTCGACGCGGCCTTGCGCGCCGCCGACTATGTCTCGCTGCGCGACACGGGAAGCCTGGAGCTTCTCGAAGCGCCCGGCGACGCCGCGGTGAGCGTGGTTCCCGATCCGATCGCGTCGATCGCCAGGCTCTGGCCGCGGCGCATGCTGGCCGGGCCGTTCAGGAATTTCCTAGAACGCAAGGGCGCGCGCCGTGACGCGCGCTATCTGGCGCTGCATTTCCGCAACCGTTCGCTCGCGCGCTTCGGCGTGCCGGCAGCCGCCGCGGCAGTCGACGCGTTCGCGCAGGCAGAGCATCTGGTGCCGATCCTGGTCGCGGTCGGCCAGACGCATGACGACGACACGCTCGCGCGCGAGATCTCAGGGCTCATGAGCGCGCCGCACATCCTGCTGGACGATCCCAAAGAGCTGATCGAGATCGCGGCCGTTTTCGGCGAAAGCGCACTTTATATAGGCGCGTCGCTGCACGGCTATATCGCCGCGGCGGCTTACGGCGTGCCCTCGGTGCTGGTCGCGCAGCCGAGCTACCGCAAGTTCCAGGGCTTCCTCGACCATACCGGCCGCGGCGAGGACCTGGTGCGCGACTGGCCCGGCGCGTTCGCTCTGGCGAAAGGCCGCGCGGACAAATCCGTGCCGATGGCCGCGCGCGTGCAGGATGCGCTGGACGCGCATTGGCGCCGCGTCGCGCAGGCGCTCGCCGATCCCGCGCGCCGCAGGGCCGAGCGCCACGCATTCCTGAGGCAATGGCTGCGCCTGGGCGCGCAGGCCGGCGGATCGTCCTGGCCGCACACCCCCTATGCGAAGCGGGGCAGCGGATGAACCGGCTGAGCGAAGAGCAGCGCGAACGCTACCGCCACGACGGCGTGCTCTATCCCTTGCGCCTGATCGAGCGCGGCGAGGCGCAGGAATGCCTCGCGCGGTTCGAACGCATCGAAGCGGCGCGCGCGGGCCGCCTGCCGCCATCGCTGAACGCCAAGCCGCATCTGCTCATCCCCTGGGCGTGGGACGTCGTGCACGACGCGCGCATCCTGGACGCGGTCGAGGACGTGCTCGGCCCCGACATCCTGTGCTGGGCGTCGAGCTTCATCGTCAAGAACGCCGATGACGGGCGCTATGTCGCCTGGCACCAGGACGCGACCTATTGGGGATTGTCCGCGCCCAAGGCCGTCACCGTCTGGATCGCGCTGACGCCGAGCACGAAGGAGAACGGCTGTGTGCGCTTCCTGCCCGGCACGCATTCAAGCGCACGCCCCCATGTCGACACGCGCGATCCCAAGAACCTGCTCGGCCGGCGCGAGAGTGTTGCGGAGCGGATCGACGATGCGGACGCGGTCGACGCCGAGCTCGAACCCGGCGAGGCTTCGCTGCACGACGCGCTGATCCTGCACGGCTCGAACGCCAACCGCACGAGCGGCCGGCGCATCGGCTTTTCGCTGCGCTATGTCCCCGCCTCGCTCGCGCATGTGGGGCCGGGCCAGAACTCCGCGACCCTGGTGCGCGGCCGAAACCTCGGAAACTTCGAGCTGGAGCGGGAGCCCGAGGGCGAGTTCCATCCGGCCGCGATGGCGCGCCACCGCGACGTCTTCCGCCGTGCCATGTCGACGATCTTCGAGGGCGGCGAGAAGCGGTGAACAGGACGCTCACAGCGGACGGGATCGCGCGCTTCGAGCGCGACGGCATCGTGTTCCCCCTCCCCGTCTTCGGCGCCGAGGAGATCGGCGAACGCTTGCGCGCGCTCGAGGCAATGGAGCAGGAGCGCGCCGGACGCCTTTCGCCGCTGCTCAATTTCAAGCCCTATCTGCTGGTGCCGTGGCTTTGGGAGATGATCCGCGACGCGCGCATCCTGGATCCCGTCCAGGATTTGCTGGGCGAAGACATCCTGTGCTGGGAAGCGAGCTTCTTCGCCAAGGAGCCCGGCGACGGCGCCTTCGTCACCTGGCACCAGGACGCGACCTATTGGGGGCTGTCGGAGAACATCGGCGTCACCGCCTGGGTCGCCTTCACGCCATCGACGCGCGAGAACGGCTGCATGCGCGTCGTCGCGGGCTCGCACAGGAGCGCGCTCGCGCATCGCACGGTCGAAGCGAGCGGCAACATGCTGCCGTTGCGCGAGGAGGTGGCGCCGCCCGTGGACGAGAGCAAGGCGGTCGACGTGGAGCTCGCACCCGGCGAGATGTCGCTGCACCATCCGATGGTGGTCCATGGATCGGCCCCGAACGCGTCCGCGCATAGACGCGTCGGCCTTGCCATCCGCTATATCAGCGCGCGCATCCGCCAGCGTGAGCCGGCGCGCGGCACCGCAGTCCTGGTGCGCGGGCGCGACCATGGCCATTTCGACCTGGAGCAGCCGCCCGAGGCGCCGTTCCACCCACAGGCGCGCGCGCGCCACGCGGTCCTGCTCAGGCGCTGGATGAAGATCGTCAAGGCCGAGACGCTTCACAGCAAAGACCCGGTTTGACATAGTGCCCCCATGCCGCCCGTCTCGAAGATCAATCAAGGCCTGAAGCCGCTGCGCCGCGACAATCCGTGGCCGGATTTCGGCTATGGCGAGGTCGAGCCGTTCTACCTGCCGCTCGACGGCGGCGGACGCGGCGGGCGCGAGATCGTGCTCGACGTGATCAAGGAGCGCAAAATCGAGCTGATGGTCGAGGTCGGTTGCTTCCTGTGCGGCTCGACGCTGCAATGGCTGCGCGCGTCGGCGAATCTGACCGTCATCGGCTGCGACCCGTGGGACAGCAACTGGGCCGCCTATATCGAGAACATGGCGCAGGACCCCTTGCGCGCGCGCACCGTCTATCACCTGAGCGACGAGCAGATCGCGTCCATCGTGCGCAACATCCGCCGCCACGGCAATTTCCAGACCGCGATGAACAATGTGCGGCTCTACAAGGACCGCTTCATCCCGGTGCGGCGGCGCTCGCCCGAGGTGCTGACCTATCTGCACGAGCGCGGGATCGAGCCGCAGCTCATCTATATCGACGCCGACAAGAAGCGCGACGATCTGGACGTGGTGCGCAAGCTGTTCCCGGACGCGATCCTGTGCGGCGACGACTGGCTGTGGCCGGACGAGACCGGCAGGATGGTGATGCAGGAGCACGTCAAGGATTTCGCATCCGAGCACGGCTACGAAGTGCGCAGCGCGCGGCAGACCTGGCTGCTGCTGGCGCCGTGACAATCCTCCCCCGCTTTGCGGGGGAGGTGGCGCGCGCGAAGCGCGTGACGGAGGGGGCGGCGCGGGGGCCGCCACCCCCCCCCCGCCCCCCCCCACCCCCCCAACCCCCGGCCGG